>Ga0183101_1001313_pt2 | contig 17246 bp, 15 predicted proteins | sample Biomet3_FD_127790 | JGI IMG/M metagenome (GOLD analysis project Ga0183101, IMG submission 127790) | Microbial communities from bioreactor (seeded with sewage sludge) at LBNL, California, USA - Biofuel metagenome 3 | ecosystem: Engineered > Bioreactor > Anaerobic > Unclassified ... | reverse complement strand
TTCCGAACGCATGTGAGGAAAATCTGGCAGGCGAATAAGATTTCTTTTTTATTCTTTTTCTATACAAAAACTAATTAAATAGCCTTCTTCATAAGTTATCCACAGATTCTATTACATTATAAATTCCCACAAGTGTTGATTAACCAAATTTTTACTTTAAATTATTAACTTATTTTTGATATTTTTCAAAAATAAGTTAATAGATATATAGACTTCGACCTTAAGACTTTTTTTAAGCAATTTTCTTACAAATTGAATTAGTGATAATTTAACATATTTTAAATTTTTAGTCGTTTCAACATAAGTAAATTGAAGCAAAACATAAGCTATCAATGATATGAAAAGTTGATTATAGACAGCATTTTCAGTTGTTCCAAATATTCTTTTTACATTCAAGTTTTGTTTTATAAATTTAAAGAAGGTTTCAATTTTCCAACGTTCCTTGTATATTTCTGCTATTTTTTCTGGAGTAATGTTCATTAGGTCAGTGCACACTTTTACTGATTTACCATAATAATCAGTAAATTCAACTACTCTAAATCTATTTTGAGTTTTTTTAGTCTCTTTTCCTAAATAACATGTAACATCTCGAATTACAGAAGAATTTTCTACTACTCCTAAACTTCTCAATTTCTTTGGTTTTGAAAGTATTGTATTATTTTTTATTCTTATAACAAAAGATTGTTTTATTTCTTTAAACATATCAAATCTCTCATGATTTTCATAAGCCCTATCTTCAACTAAAATAGAGTGTACATCTATTAAACCTTCACCTATCGGTCCATCATGCTTTTTAGCAATAGTTTCAATAACTTTTTGTGGTGTAAAGTCATTAATATTTAAAGATATATGAAGTTTTATTCCAGATTTCTTCCCATTAAATTTTGCCCATTTAAGACGGTTTTCACCTACGGTCACGGTAGTTGAATCAATTGCTATTAATTGTTTTGGCAAATTTAGAATTCTTCGCATTCTACGATTACATTTAGAAACAATAATCTCAAATAAAGTTTTAGAAATTTTGTAATCTACCTTAGAGGCTTTTTTAGAAATAGTTGAATAATCAACTGGTGTTAGCCCTACTGATTCCATATGCTCAACGCCATCCCTATAACTCTTATATTCATTCGTAGCTGCTGCAATAAAGAATTTTATTAAATCATATAATGTGAATTTTCTTGCAGTATCAACATATTCTAAAATTTTACTAAATTTTTCAACTTCCTTTTCACTTAAAAATGTTTGAAATATATCAAATATAGTGGTAGTATTTTTCATGAGGGCATTCTCCTTAAGTATTATTTTGGTTCGCACTTTAATATTACTACAGAATGACCTCATTTTTTATATATTTTCACTTCTATTTTTTGGTTAATCAACACATATGATAAATTCCTATAGAATAAAAAAAGCAGCACCAATTATTAGTGCTGCCTTATAAGCCTCTATGTTCTTAAGTTGAATTCTATAATATTTAACAAATTTTCAATTTCAAATGGTTTAGATATGTAATCATCCATTTTTGCCTTTATGCATTTTTCTTTGTCTTCCCGCATAGCATATGCGGTTATTGCAATTATTGGTATATGTTTTCCTTCTAATTCCTCAACTCTTATAGCCTGTGTTGTTTCAAAACCATTTAGTTCTGGCATCTGTATATCCATTAATATTAAATCGACTTTATTGTTTTTTAATATATTTATAGCCTCATTTCCATTATATGCTGAAATATATTTATACCCGTTACTCCTAATTATGTTTTCCATTACTTCTTGGCTTATTAAGTTATCTTCAACATATAAGATAACTTTATCCTCTCGATTATTATGTTGATTAAGCTTATCACTTTCAATGTTTTTTATTTCCATAACTTGTTTTTTATCATTTGTTTTTTTAAATTCACATGTAAAAATAAATGTTGAGCCCTTACCAAAAGAGCTTTCAAAACTTATTTCTCCATTCATCAAATTAGCAAACTGTTTTGAAATTGATAACCCCAATCCTGTTCCCATATACTTTTTCATTGATGATATATTTCCTTGAGTAAAATTATTAAATATCTTATCTTTGAACTCATCATCTATACCAATCCCTGAGTCCTTAATCGTAAATTGAATTTTTTCACTATCACTATCTTCTGAAATCATACTTACTCTAAATGATATATATCCGTCATCTGTAAACTTTACTGCATTGCTAATTAGATTGGATAATATCTCCTTTAACCTCAGCTCATCACCAATAACTTCAAAATCTATGTTATGGTCTAAATAGTAACTTACTTCTAAGCCCTTAGAATTTCCAGTGACTAAAAGGCTATTATAAATACTATTTATAGTCTCTTTTAAATTAAACGGTTCCCTATTAATTCTAAATGTACCTGACTCTATTTTTGACATATCTAATAAATTATTAATAAGCCTAAGCACAGTATTTGCTGAATCATTTAATATTCTAATATATTTTTTTTGCTTTTCATTAATATCTTCTAACTTTAATAACTGTATAGCCGCCGTAATTCCATTCATTGGAGTTCTTATTTCATGGCTTATATTAGCCAAAAAAAATGATTTGGCTTTATTGGCTTCTTCTGCTTTCTGTTTTAACAATTCTAATTGTTCACACTTTTCTCGCAGATCCTTTTCTATTAGTTTCCTGTCTGTAATATCTTTATACATTGCTACTACTCCGAAAAAGAGATTATTATCATCATAAATCGGAGATGCTGACATTAAGACATTAACCAGGTTTCCCTCCTTGTCTATTCTGACAGTTTCATAATCTTTAATTACATTTCCTTTGGTAATCATATCTATTAATTTTTGTGATTCATTTAATTTATCTTTTGGAATTAGCCGTCTCATATCATTTCCTATTATGTCCGCTTCCTTAAATCCAAACTTTGTCTCAGCGCCTTTACTCCATCGAGATATATTCATTTCTTTGTCAAAAATTATAAACGGATCATCAAGTATATCTAAAGATATTGAAAATATCTTTGAATCTTTAACTATTTTCTCCATATCCGAAATATCTCTTATAATACTGACTGCCACATCTCTTGATTTCTTATTACTACAGACGGATCTTACTTCAACTGGAAATCTTGTCCCATCTTTTTTGTGATGATAACTTTTAAACTTTATTCCCCTATCTAAAGCTTTATTTAATTGATCTTGAGTGAATTCCCTGCTATCCTCATTTCTAAGGGTAAAGATATTTAAATTTACAAGTTCATCAAAAGAATACCCGTACATTTCAATAGCCTTTTTATTTCCATAAAGTATTTCCCCACTTCTGCTTACTACAAGAATACTCTCTAATGCATTATCTATAAAATCTTTTCCTTCTATAAACAACTTTTCATTTGATAATATGCCTTTACTTTTTATGAATGTACAGAATATATACTTTTCAGCAAATTTACTGAAACTAACTTCATAAACAGTATCTCTAATGACTAATGTATAAATATTGTTATCAATTCTTTTTAAATAACTAAATAAATACTCTCTTAAATATATTTTAATTTCATCAACACAGTTATGGGTTAAGTTTTCACAGTCAAATTCCTTTCTGAAACTTTCATTTATAAATTTAACACTGAAATCATAAATAACTTGATTTGAATCAGTTAATGGTTCGTATATAGATATTATGTTATTAATATTATTTAAATATGATATTCCCTCTAATACTGAGCTAACCATAATTTACACCATCCCCTTATTATTTTTATAACACACTCTTTCATTCTCATAAATAGATTTCGAAGATATTATAAATTTCTTCAACATTAAATGGTTTTGATATGCAATGATCAATTCCTAGATTCATAAGTATCTCTCTATTTTCCATAATGGTATATGAAGACATTCCGATTATAGGAATATTTTTTCCTTTTACTCTTGATATTCTCATTTCCTTAATTTTTTCAAAATCTTCTAATTTATTTAATTTCATATCTAGCAATATTAAGTCTACATAGTTACAATTTAGGATTTTCAAGGCCTCGCTTATATTATGCGCATGGATATATTTGCAGCCTTTTCTCTCCACTATACTCTTCATAACTTCTTTGTCAATTGAATTAGTTTCAATGCAAAGTATGACTTTATTTATCCATAAATTATTTATATTATCATCTTCGCTAATTTTATTATCGTTCATTACCTCTATATTCTTTTCATAATAATCACTTTTTTTAAAACTACATGTAAACGTAAATGTAGACCCTTCTCCTAGTGTGCTTTCAAAGCTTATATTTCCATTCATCATCATAGCAAGTTGCTTAGATATAGATAATCCTAGACCAGTTCCTGTATATTTTTTATTTACAGATATATCACCTTGACTAAATATGCCAAAAATTTTACTCTTAAATCTTTCGTCTATTCCTATCCCTGTATCTGCTATTGTAAATTTAATTTTTACATAGTCATTATCTGACGATACTTTTGTTACCCTAAAGGATATATATCCTTTTTCAGTAAATTTTACTGCATTACTAATTAAATTATCTAATATTTGTTTTAACTTTAGTTCATCTCCAATTGCTATAAATTCTGCATTTGGGTCAAAATAATATCTTATCTCTAATCCTTTAGAATTTCCTGATTCCAAGAGATTTGTATAAATATCATCTGTTATTTTTTTCAAAGCAAATTTACCATCATTTAATTTATGTATACCGGCCTCTATTTTTGAAATATCTAAAATGTTATTTATAATTGTTAATAGTTTATTTCCAGAGTTTTTTAGCAGTGTTATATACTTACTTTGCTCCTCACTCATAGGTGTTTTTTCAAGAAGCTGAATTGTTCCAAAAATGCCATTCATCGGAGTCCGTATTTCATGGCTCATATTGTCTAAGAATAACGACTTTATTTTATTAGCAATTTCAGCTTCTTCCTTTAATACTTCCAATTGCCTATATTTTTCAACAATGATCTTTTCTTTTTCAGCTAGATCTGTAATATCATGATAACAAGCTAAAGCCATAATTAAATTTCCACTTGTGTCATATATAGGAGTAGAATTTACTCTAATAGTTAGTTCTTTATCTAAGCGCTTAATTATGATTGTTTTATTTTTTATTTTTTCGCCTCGTAATGCGCATTTTAAAGACAAATTCTCTACATGGATTTCATTCCCTGATGTATCAAAAGCTTGCTTAGTTATGTTAAAATCTTCTGCATTCTTTACAGCACAATAATCAGAAAGAAGACTTCTTCCTTCTGCATTCATCAAAATTATTTTACCTTCCTTATCCGCAATATAAATTGCATCAGAAATATTTTCAATGACAGCTTCTAATTGCTTTTTTTGCATCTTTATAATTGTATTACTATTAACCTGTTCAGTAACATTTCGAGTGCACAATAGCGCCTTTACTATATCTCCATCTTCATCATATAGAGGACTGCCACTTACATTAAAGTGATATTCTAATCCCTTTCTCTTAAGCGTCATTCTATATTCATTAATCTTTTCACCTTTTAGTACTCGATAGCTAGGCAAATTTTCTGGTTTGATTATATTATCATTGGAATCGTAGAATTTCACTTTTAACAAATTTTCACTGATTTTGTTTGCTAATTCAATATTATAAAAAAAGTCTTTTGCACTGGAATTTAGAATATTAATATTACCTTCTTTGTCAATTGTAAACAATCCCTCGGACATATTTCTAATTATAGCTTCTAATTTATTCTTTTGCTCTTCTATAATTTTTGCTTGTACCTTTTCCGTTATATCGTCAATTATTAAAACATATCTTTCAAAATTTCCTTTTCTATCAAATATAGGTTTGCCACTAATAACAACATGTTTCTCGAAATTTCTAGCTCCAATTATTACTCTATAGTTATTTATTTCCTTTCCTTTTTCTATATAACTAAACTTACTCTTTTCAAATTCAATTCTATTTTTATTTGCATCAAAAATCATTATTTCATCTTTTATATCATTTATATTGCTTATCTTACTAGCTTGAAATAATTCCAAAATAACTTTGCTTATTTTAATTAGCCTTCCACTTTTATCAAAGATGCTTATCTGCTCATCAGCTAAATCCATTATAGCCTCGATTTTTTTATCTCTTCTCTCAATTTCAGCAGCTTGAGCCTCAATAACCATTTTATTTCTTATTCTATCTGTTACATCAATACGATTCTCAATATAATACTTTACTTTCCCCTCTTCATCTATTGGTACTATTGCTGAATCAAAATATGTTACTCCTGTTCCATGTCTATCACTCATAAAATCTTTTACATAGCACGTCTTACCTGTTTTTATAACACTCGTCCATTTTTCCCTTATTTTATCTTCCTTAAAATCTTTAGCTATTTCTTCTATTGATTTACCAATGCAATTCTCTTTCCTATTAAATGGTTCATCCATATAATAAATGTATTTTTCATTAGCTTTTAATAAAGTTAAATCTGGAGCTGAATAAATTCCAATCCCATATCTATTATCCAAGCATAACTGCTCTGCATATAAAAATTTATTTTCAATACGGGAATTCTCTTTTTCATAGAAAAAATATAATATATTCATTTTCTCGTGATCTATCTTCTTAGAAATAATCACTTCTCTTGGCTCAAGTGACCTAGTGAATATGTATACATCTATTTCATCACTAACACTTCCAAATTTATCACAAAAATCAGATTTCAATATTTTACTCAGTTCTTTATATGATTTTCCTAATAGTTCCTCTTTGTAATACCCTGTCAAATCAACAAATTCTTCGCTTACTTTAATTACTATCTCATTTGAAATAGTAATAGATGCTTCTTGATTTCTTTTACTATTAAGTGGCATTGATTCTTCCTCCGTAAATATAAGGCTCTTATAACATGTATGAAATTTCCATAATGCATATAAAATATAAATTCTTCAAATAGAATACATTTAATTTATTATATCATCTATACTATTATTAATAAAATAATAAACAGAAGTCTTTGATATATTAATAACTTTAAAATCACAAAAAAGCCAGTAGAACAATTAATTATATAAATAGTTCTACTAGCTTTTCGTAATCTTATTAAATTTCTAAAGAGTTATTTTCACGACCTTAGTCTTATAGTTATTACTTAAGACCTTGTTCGTAATCTTGAATCATATGTTTTACCATATAACCGCCAACATATCCATTTTGTCTTGAAGAAAGGCTTCCTTTATCGATGTTTTCATAATCGCTTAATCCAACTTCTGAAGCAACCTCAGTTTTTAATCTGTTTAATCCTGCCTTTGCTTCTGGTACTAATGTTCTATTTCTTCCACTATTATTTGATGACATATACATCAACCTCCCTTAATTAATATAAATTTTGTTTGGCATTAATATATTAACCATTATGACAAATTATAATCTATTAAAATACTAGCAAAAATAGTACTGATAGCTTGTATTAAATATTTTTCCCTATTGAAGAATTATATTGATATTTATAACTTAGACTTATGCAATAATCCACCGAAATCATAAATATTTTGATTCCGAAAAGCTATAAAAATATCGCTGAAATGCTAAATTGCAGGTTGCACCACTAATGCTTGCTCCCATTTTCATTGTGACAAGCATTAGTGTAACAATCTACAATATCTATCCAATATATATAACAAAATCCATAAATAAGGTTTTACTATTAACATATTGATATATATATGCTAACATAATATACGTTGTAGTATTAAATACTTTAATACAATATACTTTTGAGACACGACAATATTGGAGGCATAATAATGGAATTAAAACATAAAACAAATACCTATAAAACTTTATTTCATTGGCATAGTTTTAGATTAAGACTTGTTGTTGAAGGTATTGGGATAGGTATTACTGCTGGCCTATTGATTGAAAAACAATTAATTTCCAAATCTTTATTTAGACGAAATTCTTACTTATTTAAATATTTTGTTTTCTGCCTTATTAACTAAATACTTGAACCAATAAGTATATGCTTCTGGCCTTTCTATAATGTCCTTCTTAACTTCATTAATATCAACCCACTTAAAATCATCTACTTCATCTTTGTTTACAATTATTTCTCCATCATATTTCCCAATGAATACATGATCATATTCATTTTCAAAAAGATTATCTTCAAGTTTTACTTTATAAATAAAACTAAATACTTCTTCAAGTTCACATGTAAAACCCATTTCTTCCTTAAGCCTTCTATAAATCGCATCCTGTAAATTTTCACCGTATTTAGGGTGACTACAACATGTATTGGTCCAGAGACCAGGCGAATGATATTTTTTTACATTTCTTTTCTGTAATAACAATTGATTTTTAGAATTAAATACTAATATAGAAAAAGCTCTATGTAATGTTCCTTTACGGTGAGCCTCCATTTTTTCAATTGAACCTATTTCGTTATCAAATTCATCTACAGCTATTATATATTCTGCCATTTAATTTCCCCTTTCATTTAGACTGCTATTATCAAAACTTACATCATTAAAATAATTGTATTCGATATATGAGTAAAAAAACATCTTCCATTAACCAATATATGAATTTGCTATAATAAGCTAACACTATTGTCTTCATTTATTAATTTTTTATAGCCTTTTCCCCAGTCACACATTGCACTTAGAATAGGCTTCATGCTTTCTCCAATGCTTGTAAGTCCATATTCTACCCTTGGTGGTGATTCTGGATAAACTTCTCTATAAATTATCCCATCTCTTTCTAATTCTCTTAACTGCATTGTCAATGTTTTCTGAGTAATATTAGTTAATAATCGTTGTAATTCATTGAATCTAATAGTTCCTCTTGACAAATGCCAAAGAATTGCTATCTTCCACTTCCCGCTAAGTATATTTATAGTTAAATTCATCGGGCAATTCGATTCTAAATCAATTGATTTTGACATTAATTTATTCTCCTAACACATTTTTGTAACAATCTATCTTCTATTTAATTACCTTAATGGTATCATTTTTGATATCACATATCAAATTTGTGCGTACTTTTATGATAATTCTATTAATGCTATTATTTTATAAAACCAATAAGGAAGGAAGATATTATATGAATGAAGTTTTGAAAGCTATAAGAAATAGGAGAAGTGTAAGAACATATTTACCTACACAAATAAAACAAGAAGATTTAGATCTAATCATTGAATCTGGGATATATGCACCTTCTGGTCATAATGATCAGCCATGGCATTTTACTGTTATTCAAAACAAAGAAATATTAAAACATATCAATGATAAATCAAAAGAGTTAATGGCTCAATCAGAAATCAGTTGGATCAAAAATATGGGATCAAACCCCAAAGTAAATTTAATATATGATGCTCCAACCTTAATAATTGTATCTGGTAATAAAAATGCACTTTCCCCTAAAGTTGATTGCTCCGCAGCGATACAAAATATGCTTTTAGCAGCAGAAAGCTTAAACATTGGCTCTGTTTGGATTGGCCTCATAACGTTTTTCTTAAAATTAGAAGATGAAGCTAAAAAACTCGGTATTCCAGAAGGATATGAAGCCTATTATGGTGTTGCTCTAGGATATAAGTCATTAAACAAAGAATTAATTGCTCCTAAGAGAAAATTAAATGTAGTGAATTATATACGATAATGGTTAAATGATTCCATAAATATCTGTAACTATAGATAACCCACCTAATACCTGAACTTATGCATATAACTCACCGAAATCATAAATATTTTATTCCGAAAAGCTATGAAAATATCGCTGAAGATTCTAAGCAGTGGGTTGTATCCAATTTAGCATGCTCCAACTTTCAGTTTGACAAGCTAAATTGGAACAACCTACAGCTAAGAACCTTTAACAGCTTATTTTCAAATGTTTTCTTCATATTATGACCCTTGTGGTTACAAATATATTTATGATTTCTGGTAAAGATATGATCTTAAAATTCTAGCAATTTTGTAAATCTGTTCATCTAATAAGTCGAATTCTTAAATTGGATATCTATAGATTTTTACATAAAAAGCCATACTAAAAATAATTCCTAATATAATCTGTTATTATTCAGCGAAATCTATTATTTCTTCAAATATTACCTTTCACAATATCCTTAATCGCAACATATTTTGTAAATCTTCTATTCTTCGATTATTGAACTATGAATATTTTATCTATTCCATTCACTCTAAATAACATATATTCTATGTGCCAATTAATTTCTTGATCTCACTTAAAAAAACAGGAAATTTAGTATATCCATCACGGGCAATAAAATGTTTCCCTGATTGAAGAATAATGAGATTCGCATCTAACTCATTCTTCTAATAGTTTCATCCATCGTAATATATTCTGCATATCTTCCATTCCATATAAATTCATTGTAGTATTTATATGTTTGTTCTGCTGACATGAATTTATTGTCAACAGTTGTGTTTGCATAAGCAGGGACTATCATATTGAAGCCATGCTCAAATCCACACTTTATAGTAGCGTCAACACATAGATCTGTTTGAATTCCTACAATTATTATATCTTTTTCGTCTTTATCCATTAAATATTCTAATAAGCCTGTCCCTTTAAACGCACTATTTACTTTTTTATCAAATATTTTTTCGTTACTAATGGGTTGAAATTTCTCATATACCTCAAATCCATCAGTTCCTTTTGTTAATTCGCTCCCAGGCCCATCATCATGACGTATATATATTATTTCAATATCGTTTTTCCTTGCTGCACTCATTATTTTCTCTACATTCCATACAAATGCATTAAAGTTATATAATTTTTCGTTTGTTATTAATTTTTGTGTATCTACAACTAATAAAACCATTTTTTATTCTCCTTTTATAAGTAGTTATTTTTCTTTATTCCAATTATAAAAATCTTTTAAATCTTCTTTACGTTTCTGTGATAGCTCTGTTTTCTTAATACCATGAATTGCACCTTCCAGTGCCAGCAACCTATGGATACATGCAGAAGGATCAATTTCTTGTATCTTAAGCCATGCCTGCTCTGCTCCAGTTACTTTTAATTCATCATAAGTAAATATTCCTACTTCGTTTAACTGCCTTTCCACTTCTTTGCCGATATTAGGTAGCTTTGATAATTCTCCCATGATAAAACTTCCTCTCAAATCCGATTAATAAAAATCAAATACATTTTAAAGAAACCTCGATAATTTTTTCTATTTTTAAGTATATCAAAAAGCTTAACATATTTCATCTGATTTTATAACCGGCCTTGCATATTTTTTGAATCTGCTTTTTTTAACCATATGAGAAAAATTTGGAAGTCAAATATATTTTCTCTTAAGATGTAACCATCTAGTTCCTTCTTTTTCGTAATTTATACTCGCTACAATATCCATTGATTTCACTTCAATATAGGCTACTAGAGAATGAAAAAGAAAGAGAATCTTACTTACTACAGCTTGATTCCCCTTCATCACTTAAGTAAATTATCAATTTATCATATAGTCGAGAATATAAATTCTAAAATTCTTAAGAATATATATTTTTTAGAATATTACCATATTTATTCTTCAGAATATGCGCTATTTAACTATGTTCTGCAATTATTATTAAATCTAATATTGACTATAAAATTAAATCATCTAAAAATTATGTTCCTTTTAAAAATACATTTGTCTTATGCTATATAGATAAACTAATCATAAACATATTTACAAAGTTGCTGAAAATTTAAGTTTATATCTTCACTAGAAATCATAAATAAATTTGTGATTTCTGTAAGCTACCACGGATATCTATATTAATGACTATCTTAAAAGAATTTTATTTTATCTTCCACTTTGAACTTTCCTGCTGCAATTCTACCATCTTTGCATAAATTCCATTTTGTTTTAATAATTCTGATGGGGTTCCTTGCTCTGCTACATATCCATCGTTTAATACAACTATCTTATCTGCGCCTGATATTGTTCGCATTCTATGAGCAATAACAAGTACTGTTTTATCTTTAATAAGGTTTGAAAGTGCCTCTTGTATCTTTGTCTCATTTTCCACATCAAGAGAGGCTGTTGCTTCATCTAATAAAATTACAGGAGCATTTTTTAACAAAGCTCTTGCAATGGAAATTCTTTGACGCTCTCCTCCTGATAAAGTTGAGCCATTTTCTCCTATCACCGTATTATATCCATCCGGCATCCTTTTTATAAACTCATCACAGCATGCCGCCTTAGCTGCCGCTATTACTTCTTTGTCTGTTGCATTACGTTTCCCCAAACGAATATTATTCATAATTGTATCATTAAATAGTATGACATCTTGAAATACTATAGAATAATTTTTAAGAAGTACTTCTGGATCCACAGAATTTATATTTACTCCACCAAGAGTTATGCTTCCTTCATTGACATCCCAAAATCTTGCTGCTAACTTTGCTGCTGTACTTTTTCCGCCTCCTGATAAACCTACTAAAGCAGTTATTTGTCCCTGCTTTGCAGTAAAAGATACGTCTTTTAAAACTTTTTCGTTATTTTTCTTATCATACGAAAATGCTACATGATTGAAAATTATATCATATCCATTTGTTTTGCATATCTCTGATCCAAGTTGAACTGGATGATCTTGCATCTTCTTCATTCTTCCTATTTTAAGGCTTGATGAAAATATATCTGCAAGATTCATTAATGAATCACAAATTGGGTCATAAAATCTTGAAGCTGCAATCAAAAATACTAAATATATAAATAAATCCGTCTTTCCTTTTGCAAGAAGAGTTCCACCTATTAAAATCACTGTGGCAAAGCCAACTTTTAGAAGCATCTGTCCGCTAACTACCATAATTCCTGTAGTAAGCTCATTTCTAACTTGTATCTTTTCAGCATTATCTATAATATCATCTAACTTTAAAAGATATTCTTTTTCTTGATTATAAGCTTTTAAATCCTTTATAGTCTCTAGACATTCCTGTATTCCATCAGCCACTTTTCGTTTCGCAGCGATGTTTTTTATGCTAAATTTATTTTGCAGTTTCTTAGAGCAAATGACGATTAAAAACGATATAGGAGCTACCCACAAAAGTGCAATTCCAATACGCCAATCAAAAATCAACATTCCAATTCCAACAAGTATTGTAGATACAATGGCACCAATAAACTGCGGTATTGCATGCGAAAATACATGTTCTAAATCTGTACAATCTACCATAATTGAATTTGTTAAATCAGATAAATCTCTCCTCCCAAAAAAAGATAAAGGAAGCTTTCTTAATCTTTCAGCTAAGTTTATTCTTCTGTTAGCACTTTCACCATAAACTGCAATAAATGAAGATTTGTATTGCATCCAATTTACAGCAAACAGTATAACTAATGTTATAAGAATCATTATAATATATTTGGACAGTTGTAAATTAATATTTATACCATCTGTAATTGGATCTAACATATCTCTAATAACCATAACAACTAGCCCCACTGGAATCATTAAAGCAATATCTGCCAGTGTACTAAAAAGTATTCCTTGTAGCAAATCTTTTGCGCCTTGCTTGGTCAATGCAAATTTATCACATAGCATATTAATCATATAAGAACCTCCTTATCATTACCTTTCCCTAACCTCTTGCTTTTCTTAAAAGAGCTATCGTTATTCTCATCTAATTTCTTTGTTACTTTCCATGAAATAGATCTGCAGTACTCTTTCCACATATGAGCATATATGCCATCCTCTTTTAATAATTCTTCATGCTTTCCTTGCTCTTTTATCCTTCCGTCTGACATAACTAAGATTTTATCCGCTCCACATATAGTAGATAATCTATGAGCTATCATAAGCACTGTTTTTCCTTTAGTAAGTTTTTCGAAAGCTTTTTGTATTTGACTCTCATTCTCAGGATCTGCAAATGCTGTTGCCTCGTCTAGTATTACAATCGGTGAATCTTTTAATATAGCCCTAGCCAAAGCTATTCTCTGACACTCTCCACCAGATAAATATATTCCTTTTCCACCAATTACCGTATTAATGCCTTCTGGAAATTTTTCTATAATATCTGTGCATTGTGCTTCTCTAACTGCTTCAAGTGCCTCATCTATTGTTGCTTTTGGTTTTGCTATTCTAATATTTTCTAAGATACTTGCTTTTAAGAGCCTTGTATTTTGAAATACAAAAGAAACTTTGTCCATTAAATCCTTTTTTAAAACATCCCGAACATCAACACCATCTATTTTAACATTCCCCTTATTAACATCGAAAAATCGTGGTATTAAGCCTGCTACCGTACTTTTTCCACTACCTGATGCCCCTACTAATGCTATAGTTTCACCTTCATTAATAGTAAAACTTATATCATCTACTGTAGGCGACGTATTTCCTGGATAGGAGAACGTAACATGTTCAAAAGAAACTCTTCGTCCATTTATTTTTCGTGGATCTTCTGACTCTTTTAAAGGCTTTTCATATAAAATGGCATCAATCCTTTTAACTGCCTCCTTCGCCACCATAATGTTTTCCATTATCTTCATTATCTTGGTTAGCATATTAACACTTACTGGTGTAAACAATACATAAAATATAAAATCAAGTAAAAAACCTTTATAATCTGATGTATTTTTAATAACGAGAACCCCAACTGGTATCAAAAATGCAAAGGCTCCATTAACAGCTACAGTAAATATAGTCATAGGAATCTGACATTCAGCAGCATAACTAGATGCAAATTTACTATATCTATTAATTGAATCGTGGAAACTCTTAAATGAAAATACAGTTTGTTGAAATACTTTTACTACTGGAATTCCTCTAATATACTCCACAGCTTCATTGGACATTTCCTCAAGAGCATTTTGATATTTTTCTATAGAATCTGCTTTCTCTCCCCCCATCAATTTTTTCAAGCAAAGAATACCTATTACTGTAGGAATTAAGAACACTGCTCCAAGTCTCCAATCAAAAATAAACAGTAAAACAAATATTGCAATTGGTGATACTATTGCTCCTGCTAAATCTGGAAGCTGATGTGCTAAAAATGTCTCTGTTAAACCTGCATTATCATCAATAACCTTTCGAAGCTTCCCTGTATTGTTACTTGAAAAAAAACCCAATGGAAGTTTTACTATATGATGAATAGCCTTAATTCTCATGTTCCTTGCAATCCTAAATGCAGAAATATGTGAACACATAAGTGCTATAAAATATATAAGCATACTTATTACAGCTAGAAATACAGCGCACCATCCATAAAATGAAAGTTCCATAACATTAGGTGCTTTCGGAAGTGACGTAATAAGCTCTCTTGCTACAAACCATAAACAGACAAATGGTCCTAATGCTAAAACTGCACTTATAGCGGACAGAACAAATGCCAGCAAAGTTAAAAATTTATACTTTCCAGCAAACTCCATCATTCTGGAAAGCCCTTCTTTCTTTTCAATCATTCAAATTCCTCTTTTCTACTATATAATTTCTTTAAAATAACATGATTATAATACATACCATTTTACAATTTACTGTAAATCAACACTCCTTTATAAAATAGTGATTTAGATTATTATTTCTGTGCCATTTAAATCTATAAAATTCAATTTTCAAATGTAGTCATATCTCCTTTTCTATATTCTGTTGGATTCACCCCAATTGCTTCCTTAAAAGCCGCTGCAAATTTGCTTTGGTTTTCATATCCAACTGTTGCTGATATATTCATAACAGTTTCATCAGTTTTTCTAAGCAAAGATGCAGCATATTCTATTCGGTACTCCTTTATATATTTTGCAATGCTTTTACCATAAATAGCTTTAAAGCAACTGCTAAGCCCTGATTGACTTATATTATATTTTTCTGCCAACTGCTTAAGTGTAAGATTATTCGATAGATTTTTAATAAGCTCATCATGAACATTTTTCACAATTTCAGTTTGTGCTTTTAAATAGTATTTATTTTTAGCTTCATTTTCATTGGCACAGGTTTCATTTAAAAGCAAAATAAGTTCTAACACTTTAATCTTTAAATAGCTTTCTATAGCTGCTTCTGGCAAATCAGGTAAACTAAATAAATCAAGAAAAATTCTTTCTATCTTCCCTCCTACCCAATTAATGCAATTTCCAACCTTTGCAAAATGTTTTTCTGAAGAAAACAACCTCTTCTGAAAAGTCTTTATGTCAATCAAGGAGCCTTTTAAAATTTCAGGTAAACACTTAGAAAGTTCATCAATATAAATGTATATAGAAATTCCTTTATACTCTGCCATCGGAAAAGTGTTAACTGGAGGATATTTTCCCATAAGCCCTGCATACAAATCTCCACTTCCCATATAAACACATACACCTCCCTCAAATTCGCACTGAATACGCCCTTCATGGCAATAACCAATTTCAATCATTTCCCCACTTATTTGAGGTAGGATTTGTTCATTTGCGAATATTGACAACTCTTTACACTTAAATTCTTCATAGTTAAGTACAATTCCTGGAAATATTTCATGTATGCAAATACTACCACACCCTAGAATATCTATTCTCTCCAAACTAATTCACCTCTTATCTTCATTATCAAAATACTCCAGCATAGTTAGTCGCGACTAACTATACTGAATTATACTATATTCCATTTTTTTCTTACAAGCCCAAAACATTATATTTAGCTCCAAAACATAATTGAATTTTATAAACATAAAAAAGAAATATCGTACGGCTACTTAAAATAGTTGTACAATATTTCTCAATTCCTTTAAACAAATTTCAAACTTTAATTATTACTATTAATATTAGAACACTTGTATTCTAATATTTTTTTTAAGGCAGTTCCACTGCTCTGATGACATCGTATTAATTCAGCTTCATTTGTATCAGTATTAGATAACACGCATTGTATCATTTTATGTGATACAGTATTTGTGAACAATACAAGTAGGTCAGGCTTTCCAATTTGCTTTTTTAAATTACTTTGCATTTGAGTAAAGACCTTTGCTTTACAATTATAATTCTTACATATTTTTTTGTATTCACAAACCATTCGATCATGGCCACCAATTATAACAATACTCATTTCTCTTTTCCACCTCTCTCATCTAACTATAGAATAATATTTTTAAGCGAATTTACTTTTTAGAAATTCACATATATAATTTCATTTAACTATTATGTTTTATCTAATGATATATATTGCAATTCACAATGCACATTTCACAATTACGGTTAAAATTCTTGCAATATTTTTAGAATTATGATGAAGAATTATTTTTGCAACGTATATATTAAAAAATCTTAAAGTTCATATATTTTATAATTACTTAATATTATTTTTTTAGTTAGTCTTAACTAACT
>Ga0183101_1000192_pt3 | contig 17283 bp, 10 predicted proteins | sample Biomet3_FD_127790 | JGI IMG/M metagenome (GOLD analysis project Ga0183101, IMG submission 127790) | Microbial communities from bioreactor (seeded with sewage sludge) at LBNL, California, USA - Biofuel metagenome 3 | ecosystem: Engineered > Bioreactor > Anaerobic > Unclassified ... | reverse complement strand
CGACCGTTTAGCTCACCACCAGTCCATTACCGGCTAAAAAACTGGCGCTGAAAAAGTGTGCATTTGCTGGCGAAAAAGTGTGCACTTTACTTGACTGCTTACACTACATGCCTGTCAACAAATTTTCCGCTCGTTTTCATACTGAGCGGAAAATTTATCATACTTATAAACACAATCATTGCTATGACAAGTACCAACAAATGCACAGCTATCTACAGTCAATGTCTGATTTTGCGTAAAAGTTGAAGGGCCTATCTGCTTCCAAGCAAGCAGACAGGCCCCTTTTTGCTTTAAATTCACTTTACTATGCAGCCTCAAAGGGATGGCATTCAAAATATTCGGATCAGGCCGATGTACTGCGCTCTATCCCGAAGATAAGCAGAGACATGCACAGATACTATGCTTTTCTTCTCAAAAAATGTCCCGATGTTCTTGACGTTGCAGCGGTCAGCGAGCTCACCGGCTATGGCAGGAGCACAGTGGTCAGCTGGTGCAGCAGAAATGTGCTTCAGCATTTTTTCTGCAGAGGAAAAGATCTCATTCCCAAGAAATATCTCATCGTTTTCTTCTGCTCGCCCTCGTTCCGAAACATCCATTGCAAAAGCGAGTGGCACCTGAAAATTTTGGCGGCATATCCCGGCTGGAAACATAAAAAAGGGAGCCGTCAGCCGCGTAAATGATTCAAAAAAACATTCAGTCTCTTTCGACCCGGCACGGCTTCCATATTAAACATGGCCAGATCCGTGTTGACTTTATACAGCCGCACTGTTTTTTGCTCTGCTCCAGTTACCGGCAAAGCGAAGCCCCAGACCGGATGCATGGCAAATTCCTCCTGTGTCAGACCGGCAGCCTTTTGGCTTTTCTCGATGAATTCCGCGGAGGCACCGCCTTTCTGAAGAACCAATTGGTAATAACATCCTGGAGCGTCAGCAAAGGTCTGCAATTGCATGTTGATTTGGTCACATAACATAATAGGGTCCTTACATGGAGTACTTTTTCTGCTTGGCGATGTTTCGGATTTTTGCCTTCAGGCTCATTGCATTGCTCACAGAAGCACCTCCAGATATTTGCGGATGACGTTTGCCATGCGCATCTGCCTCGCATAATCGTTCAGACGGTTCAGGTCCTTTTTGGGGCTGGCAGCATAGAGCTTCAGCGCGGTGAGAAAACATCTAATAAATGGATAGCAGTGTAGTCACTTGCTCAAGTGTACAACTTTCAGCGTGAGCCAATCGGTTTCTACATTCGTGAAGAAATCGGATTCTATTTCTGTCGGTCTCGTCGGGAATATATAAGGAATACAGGTTTTCCTTCTTTCTTTGCGTCATAAGATAGCAAAGCGTTCCAAGCTCTACCTCTATAGGATCAGAAAGCTTTTTCCCATACTGGCTCGTGGGCTCATCTTCCAATGCCGATTTTATTGCACTCTGATAGTTTGATACAATATTGACTCGTTCTAGTTCGATTATAGGGAATAAGATTTGCACTTGGGCAGACCAGATTCTCCTCTCAATCTCGTCACTGTTGCCGCTACGTAAGTATTTCAAGATGTGTTCGGAAGATGAGTCTTGGCCCCGCCGCTCAAAGTCTGCAGACTCCGCCAACTGTATTAAGGCTTCAGTAATGCTGACCCGAGTTAAATCAACCGTACTCAATAAAGCATCAGATACCTCTGCATCCGTATTGCATACAACAGCCACAACAGTAGAAATATATCTCTTCCAAACATCAGATAATTGCTTTTGGCTATCGAGAATAAAACTGTTCAGTAACTGAACATCATAGTTGCTAATATACTGATTGTAATTAACAACGCGAAGCTTCTTTGTTTCTTGCAGCATAGCATCTCCGTGAATTTCTAGGACAAAAAGTCCACCTTCCGAAGCTTTAGGTGAAAGGCCTTTGCAAAATTGGATCCATTGAACAGATGATGCTCCCGACAATCCCTTTACCCAAACAATGCGGTTTTGTAAAATGTCTTTTTGGCATATGTATTCCTGCAATGAAATTTTCGATTTTTCGCGATACCCACGCTGTATAGAATCATCGGCAAATTCCTCCAAAAGTAATTTCCCGGGTTCAAGTGCGGATGGATTATCGTCGACTGCATCAATTACCTCAATTATGATGTCACGTAAAAGGTTTCGGTTCCGAAACTCAGATTGGATTGTGCTTCTCATTGAGTGCCGCCATGGAAGATCTGAAGGCACTTGCAATACTACATTCGCATTTGAAAGAAGATCATTTACTACTGCAGAGACAACAACACTTGGTCCAGTAATATCGGACCACCAAAAATCGGCCCAGTTTTCGACAAGCATTTGTTACCTCTCTTTGTTGTTGCTGATTATTTCAGCATCCAAAATTTCAAAGTTATCTCCGATAATGTCTACAAAAGAATTTCTTCTGAGCCTGTAGCGAGGCTTCTCGGCATCTGGTTTGCTGAGGATACCCATATCTTTCATCTCATCCAAAAGCACGACATAATTATTGTATGACTCCTTTTCGAGGCAATGGATATGGTAACTTTCTGCCATTTCCATAATTTGTTCGACAGAAAAGCCAAGCCAACTGCCATGATTGCGGTCATCAGCATAATAGTGATAAAGCATAGTAATGCATCTGGCAATCATAAAGTAACGAGTATCTAGTTCGAGAGACCAGCGGAACTTATCCTTAATGCTCCTGTTCAAATCAGCCGAGTTAATTACCGCGCTCAGTTGGTCATCGCGAAGCGTAAACGGAGGGTTTCCGTTTGCTGCCCGGTAATATTTGGAATACTGACTGCTCAGAGTTTCAACAAGCATATATCCAAAAAATTGAATAATTCCGGGGTAGTAGTTTGTTACAGTTAGTATTGTTTCCAAATGTGGATACCTGTCAATCTGGAAGCCAAGATAGCGCAAAGGGCGTGAAAGCAACTGCAGTGCATCTGTTGGGGAAAGCGGTTTAATACACAATGGCGTGCCCAGTTGACCGAAGATTCCATTCTCAGCCGTTGCATTTTTCGCCCGGCAAACATTATGGAGCCCGGCAATAACGAACTTAAAATTATTCGTTGTTTCACGTTTTAAATCGACAAGCGGCTGAATCTGGATATACCGGTCTGGAGCAATGGCCTCCAAGAAGGTGTCAACTTCATCAATCAGCAGATGCATACGCGCAATAGTCCCATTTCTAAAGTAGTGGCTGAGCTGATTACAAAACGCCTTAAGGGTTGTACATGGGCTGATGCTGATTGCCCCGTTTGTTTTGTTGTCGATGGCAGAAGATATTGTTTCAACCACCTTGGCTTCTGTATTCTGATTGGCTATTGACACATACACCGCATAGCTTTTGCTTTCGGGATTCATACAGCGGTTTTCTGCTCTTTGCAGCAAGGCGGTTTTACCGAGTTGCCTTCCACCGTAGACTACGCAGGCACCATTGGGATCAATAATCCTTCCCAATTCAAGAGTTCTCCCACAGAACATTTCATCAGCGGTTGGTCCGCTGTCTTGTACAAATGGCTGATAGGAACTGTATGGCAATGTGCATTGCAATAATGCCGGGAGACGTTCGGTTATTTGATGTGAGGCAAGGAACAGCAGCAGGACCTGATCAATGAGCAGGAAGGGATTTTGCCCGGATGTTTGCGTATGGAATATCTCTCCGATTTGTCTCCTGCTGGCGATTTCAAGCGGCCTGTCAATCAGAACAATGGAGATCCCGCCAAGGTCAAGAGATGAAATAGTGTCAACCAGCTGCTTTTCCGTATAATTCCCATACAGAACAATTACGTTTAACGGAGACTTCATCTGGGTCCCAAAAGCGGCAATCGGATGCAGATAATCTGCTTTGCTTCGGGGTGTGGGAGCAACAGACAACTTGAAAATTTCTTCTTTGTATCCACTTGCTTTATTAACGTTCCGAATTTTCAGCCCCAAGCAACTAAACAGGGTCTGGATACTTATCGGAGTTGTTCTGCCTTTTCCGACCGGCCAAGAGGATACAAGCTCTTCGCTATCTTTACGCTGCCTTGCTGTCCATTCTGCAGGAAGTTTCTTGTCAAGATACGACCAGCCGTAATATTTAAGCGCCTCTGACTCACCTCTGGCTCTGCGTTTACTGCATGCATCGAAAAGCGGATTGAACACATTGGGAGAAAGAAACTGTTCAAAATAAGGTTCATCGTTAATGATGACCTCAAGTTCTTCTGGCGGTTCGCATTCGCCGCTCTCAAAACGATTCATGTATTCCTCAGCAACAGCTAGGTTACGAGGCCTTTCAAGTAAATCAGACGCTGCGGCCAGAAGCGCGGAATCAGGGGCCTTTTTAATGTTTTCCTGAAGCCTGCCTCGCAGGCTTGCTTGGCGGATGCTTGCACATTCCTCAACTTGCATTTTTAATCCGTTGAGGAATTTGCGCCAACAGGCAAAATCACCTATTTCAAAGAATGTCGGTTCATTATGTTTTACTATTCCAGCAAGCGTTTCCTTTTCGGTTTCATTTATTTGATTATACGTGTAGGCCAGTTCGAGATCATCATAGAACTTCCTCGTTCTAAGTTCCGCTGCATCGATTGCGTCTTTAAACTGCTGCGTTCCGACTTTATAGTCATCATCAGTACTGTTTTGCCAAGCTCCAAGGAGCTTCAGCTGATTCAGATTATCAAGCAGCCCAGAATCGTCACCGGTGCTTCCCAAAATTTCATCTCTAATGGCGGGTATTGATTTTTTCTTCGCTTCAAGATGGCGAATCACATTTCTCCAAGGCTCATTGAATCGCACTTCTGTATGGGACTCATCCAAGACAGGCATTCCATCGCTGCCGACAGAGATTATCCCAGTGAGGAGCAGGTCAGCAAAAAGCTCTTTCTGATCTGCATGGCCGGACAGTAATGCGTCCATTCGTCTGAGCATAAACTGGAGTACAGAAGAGCATTGTTTTGACTTCCAATTATCATCCGCATCCACAGCTTTAATCGTATCCAAAAGATCCGCTCTTAAAGTCTTGGCTCTTGAAAGGTTTTCATCCACATTGGCCTGTTTACTGAGGTGCTCTAACCATGTTTGCATGAGGTCAATTCTGAGCTTAAATTGTTTAGCCGCCCTGTCCCTTGCGCTATACTTAAGTATAAAGTCTTTTTTTGAGTTTGCGGCAGTCCAAAAAGCATCCAGCTTTTGCTCAAGCTTTGTTGCCTCAAGGGCAAATATTCCTCCATTTTCTTTGCAATATTCACTTAGTACAGTTTTCACGAACTCCGCGTCATCGGTTCGATTTTCGGAAATAATAGCCATGCACTCATATAGATCGCTGTTTTTCCCAAAGCATGAGCTATACATGATATTTAACTGTGGCAGACCTCTTACATTTGGGGAAAGATATGTAAGGAAATTTTTGGCCTGCGATTTCAGAGAATTAATAAAAGCTCGATTATCGGTATCATCGCCAAGCGATGCGACCACAGCAGGCGTGAATCCGGTTGTCAGCACATCTGTTACAGACATCAGTTTACTGAATAGATTTTTATATTCAACAAAGCTGGAGAATACGGTTTCAAACCTCTCAAAGTAATCTTTACATTGGGATAATAATGCATAGTCATGTGCTTCGGCAGGCATCAGCATAGCAAAACAGTATGCCGCCAATGTTATGGCCTGATTATTCAGATCTTCATCATCAAATGCGGTGGTGAGATCATTGGAGCTGTATGAGCATTCATTAAACAAGATATTAGTTGCCAGCTGCAAACGGCGTCCAAACTTCCGGCTTGTGGTATACCCATTAATAAAGCCGGCAGTCCTGCTCAGCAGCAGAGCATTTGTTATATTGGCAAAAAGCACTTGATCTGTTTCAGCTTTGGTATTAATTATCAAGACTGCTTTAGCGCGGAAAGTTTCGTCGGATGGTATATCTTCCGATTGCGTAAGTCCACTTGATTGAGTCTCGCCTGTATGTTCAACAGCGGCCTCAGTTTCGTTTTCTTCCGCAACAGGACGGCATAGGTCTACGACCTTTTTGGATTGCTCAATATTTTGGCTTTGAATTTCATCAACAGCCTCGCATGCGCTGGCAACTGCGCCTGAGACCGTTGGCGTCACATTCGGCGCGGCTTCACTCTTAGCGGATTTTATCGTGTTTTCATCATGCGAATCAGAACTCCACAGACTGATTGCACTGTCAGATATAATAAATATTTTATTAGAGTGCATAGAATAAATTGAGGCTTCATCAGCGTGATCTGCAGACAGTATTAAAGAATTATTGGGCAAATCAAATCGATCGGAAGGGATAAAATTCAAAAGGCAGGGAATCTGTTCACCTGCGAAGAAATAGTCCACAGCATAACATTCACCGATCCATTTAATAGATCTCTTTACGGCCGTGTATTCAGTCTCTTCCATCTGGGAACTTGTGATAGTGAGATACTGCAGCAAAGCTGTATTGGCGTTAATGGCACGTTCAACAACCGACTGCTTAATTTCCTTGCCGCAACTGATGGTTCTATCGCCGCTGGAAAGCGGCCACAAATGCATGGAGTCAATCTCTTTCTTTCGCATGCTGTCATGGCAATAGCTGGAAAGCCCGAATATTTCATTTCCTTCGTATTGGTACTGTGCAAGCATGCCTTTTGAACACAGATAGTCAATAGCTGCGTTGACTTGATTGCTTTTTGGTTCCTCATCATTATAGAAGCCAAGACGAATGCCAAACTCGAAGATCTGTTTTCGTTTAAGCAATCCGAGATTTGTAAACAGAGGAAGAATAGTTAAAACGTCATTGAATTGCTTACTAAAACTGATAATTTCCTTTTTGAATTTCGACGCACTGGCATTGTTCGCTTTTGGAGAATTCATGGCTGTCAAAGTAGCTAGTACAGGATCTGGCAGCTTGTTTTCCGGTATTATGTTCTCTATGTCGGTTTGCGCAGAAACAGCAGTAGGAATTTCACATGCCACCGCATCTGCATCAAAAACAGAATAATCTGACGCGGCAACTGCAAAGAGAATTTCTTTCCTCTCAGATGGCTCAAACTCATGCGCAAGTACTGCGATATCTTCAACCTTTCGCACAAGGATCAGAGCGTGTTCGCTTTTTTGAAGCGCGTTTATGGCCATACTTATTTCCTTGAGTGTTGTTGTTTCGACACCCTCAGAAAACAGCCCTGGAGCAATTGTTATTTGCGTCTGAGCAGTTGGTCTGGCGAACAGCATTCCACTTTCCGTTGCCCACATCACATAATTCTGACATTTTATACGAAAATACTCGTTTATCATGGATGCTCGAACTGCAGCAACAGGAGACCACAGATTGCACGAGAAGATCAGATTGTTTGGAAGAAGGAGTGGCGGGTTTTGTTTTGAAAAGTATTCTCTGATATCTGGTTCTGAAAAGCAATTCCAAGCTTTGGAGGACAATGTCAGATATTCACCGCGTTTACCATTCTCTGAAACTATAAGTTCGGCAAGAAACCCACAGTTATGCAGCAACTCTATTGCTTTGGGAGATTCAATACGTGAACTGCCACTGGAAGCAGCCTGTTTTGGGATAAGCTTTTCGTTACCAAGGTTCCACAGCACAGGAAGACAATTGCTGTCTTGCGCTGTAAGCTCCCTGATTGCACTGAGTGTGGGACGCTCCTTGTTATCGGAAATTGATATTGTTGCCAAATCTGACACATAACCACCGAACTTGTCCCAGCGCGATTGCTTCACTTGTTCTATTTCTTTTTCTTTCTTTATAGCAACGGTGCCTTCTCCTGGCGCGGAAGTGGATGCATCTGCCACCGGATGCGGGCTTTCGATTTCAGTAATGGTGAGCAGCGGTGACGAACCGTTTGCGAATTTTGTAAGGTCTATTGTCTTATCAAAGAAAAGTTGTCCACGATCGGTAGCATACGCAATATCGAAATTGATTCCCTTAAGTATTCTTTCAAATTTCTCTTTTTGAAGAGGGTATGCGCTTTCTTTTACAGTTGAGACAACAAGGCCGTATGGCGGAATACTCTCAGCAGCACTTTCAACGGATCCGGTGCATTTTTTTATAAGTGCCAATTTTGAACTCTCAAGAACATTCTTTATATCTGCTGCTTCGGAGTTTAACATAAAATAGTCAAGAACGATCTCTCGAAGTTTCTCTGTGCTACACAACTCCTCATACGCAAGAACGGCGGCAGAAATGTCGCTTAGTTTGGTTCCGAGCTTGATAGACAAGTCTGAACACAGATTGCCAAGCTGGGTTTCCTGCTCATCATATTTTTCAAGTGCGCGGGAAAGCTCTTTCGAAATATCATCTGGAACAAGTTCTTGCGCATCAATTGTCGAACAAATAGCAGTTGCTTTAATCTTTAAAACATCCAGGCTTTCTTTGACAGCGCCTAACGTTTTTTTGAGGGTTTCTATCTTTTGCGTATCCATTACATCCTCCTTGTTACTCAATAAAAAATAGCTCTTCCATAGCTCTGGTGCAAGCAACAACTTTTTGGTTTTTTGTCATTTCTTTTAAATAGACAATCGCCGATCTGAATTCAAGTCCTTTCGCCGCAAAAATGGAATAGCACGGAATAATACCGTCCGGTACTTTTTCCACGCTTGTATCAATATAAGCAAGCTTCTTTTTACATGCATCACTCTTTATAAGTGAGCAGAACTCTTCAAACGTGTTTTTATTTTTAACGACAACCACAGTGCCGTGATCGAGAGACCTTTCGACTTCGCTTGCTGAAGACAACATCCGCGGAGCTTCGGCATGTGAAACCGCTCCATAATATTTCATGTTACTGCCAAAGTTTTTATTGCAAAAATCGGCAATTGCGGCAGTGTTGCGATAATTGCTGCTCATTTCAAAGAGCTTATCGATTCCTGTTTCTACGCGCCAATTCCTGATTCCGCAAGATTCATGAAGCACCTGCTCCGTATCTCCAAATACATTGAGAGCGGCTTTCGGATATAGCGCAGTTATCATCTCATAATCAGCGCTGTGCAGGTCTTGGCCTTCATCAATGCATATCAAATTATAGCTGGGTATTGTATAATCCTTGTGGAGCTTGCAATATATTTTCAGGTAGAAAAGCAGATCGGATTTATACAGTACCTTGCTTTGCTTTTGCCTGCCATTAGCGAGTTCCTCTACATTAATGGTTTCAATTTTACATTCTGTCTTCAAAGGGGCAAGTGCATTCCAAACTTCCTGCTCGAAAACAGAACTTTCAATCCTGCTAAGAAAGTACCTAGCGCGTTCAAGTTCTGCTCGATGTGCTTTGCGCTGGTTTTTCGCTACTTCCAAGTTGTGCTCTCGCAGCCAAGAATATTGATCCTCAATGAGAAGACTCGTTAATTCAATATCCTCGGTTACATCTTTGATGCGAGCGTCATTCGTTTCTGTTGCTTTTTTGTTGCCGGATATCCATTCGCGCGGTGATTTATTTTTTGTGAATTTGAGCAGTACAGTTTTGTTTTCTTCACATATATTTATAAGTAATGATCTGTATTCCGCGCCAAACTTGGCATCATCGCTTCTGAGTTCCAGCTTGTCCAAGACAATACTGCGTAAATCCGCATATGTCGAAATCAGCATTGAAAATTCGCTCGGATTGTTACATCTGTCAATTTCCCGAACGCAATGACTCATCTTGGAAAGCAAATCAGCCGCTTGACTAATACTTTCTTTTTTTTCTGAATCAATATCTGACTGTGCAGTTTCATAAGCGGAAGAAAGGTTTTCAAACAATTCTCTCTCTGAAAAAAGTTTTGCTCTTGTTGAAGAATATAAGTCGAGCTTTTTCTTATAAGTAGAGAGTTGCATTTCGAGCGAGTCGAGTTCTTTCCTGTGTGTCTGATACTCCAAGTCTTCTGAAAGAGATTTTTCAGTTTCATCAAACGCACTGATCAACGTCGAAAGTTTTGCTGCGAGAGCATTAATGAAATTTATATTTAAGCCGCCATCAACGGGAACTTCTACGCCAGTAAGCCTACATCCATCAGCAATATAATCATTTAATGCAGCTTCAATTTCAGCATCGATTTTTTTGATTTGTTCCGGAGCATAGACCTGCCGTAAATATGTGTCCGGCAGATATTCTTCAGTTAGCTCGAATTTATATTGTCTGCTCGTAAACCGCTGATCAAAGCTTTCCAGCAATTGCTTATAAAAGGCTGCAAGAGAGACATCCTCTATCGTTTCGAGATGATAACGGTGTATAAGCTCTGAGGAATAGTTTCGGAACAATTGCGTTGGTGTTATCAATAGTACTTTATTCCAGCCGCCATCCCGAAGAGTATCGCGCAGGAAAAACAGCCGATGAATAAGGCATTGAGTTTTACCCGAGCCGGCGCATCCCTGAACGATAAAGCTGGTATCAATGTCAGTCCTGATAATATCAAATTGATTCAGTTGCAAAGTTGCGATGATATTTCGCAGTTTTGCATTGTTCCTGTTTTCTTTGAGCCTCTTTGCAAGAAGTTCGTCTGCTTCAATTTCAGCTTCCTCTGTGTCTTGAGGCAAAAACGTCACAATGTCATTGATCTGGCGCTGATGTATGTCAATGTCACGTATCAGCTTTGGAAGGACACTATTAGAAATCACTTCATTTTTATACCTATCAGTAACAAGATAAGAAAATTTTTCAGATGTTTTTTCCTGATAGCAGTGAAACGCAGCAGTGAACAGTTGCCGGTTGCTGTCCTGTTTGAATGGTATAAGCATTATCCTTGAGTTATCGCCGACCGAAATGCTTGAGTCCAGATTTTCATTATCTGAAAGGAAACAATCGATTATTTCTCCATTGCCAAAAAGCAGGCGTAAATGTGCAAAATATGGCTTGTTGTACAAAGCTTTAACTTGCTCCTGTTTTGCCTGACGCGCTCTGCTGGCCGCGTACATGGGGCCAGCAGCCATAAATGCATCCGAATCATCAAACGACCCGGATGTATAGTAATCCTTGGCGCGTTTTTCTGTTCTTACCAAATCGTCAATTTCAGACTCAAATGAGGAATACACGATTTCTTTATACCGCTCTTCTTCGCGCAATGCGTCTGCATAACTCATATCCGATCACTCCAAAAGATTTTTTCCATGTACATTCTGCGACAGAGGCCAGACAATATCTGAATTTACTACATTCTTTCATAATTGCAGTCCCATAAACAGTGCTATATTAATCCCTTGCTTTAATATATTTTCCACTTTTGATTCTTGCATCACGGGGCTTTTCGGCGGAAGTTGGGATTACCCATGAATAACCAACCTTCATGGCACCAGTAATACGCTTTTCATTACACAGTATTTGTATACGGCGGGTCGAAATTCCCCATTTTTCTGCTGTCTGGCGAATTGAAAGATACTCCATAATACCCCCACAAAACGAAAAACAAGCCCTGCATTCCTACAGAGCTTGTTTCTTCTAGCAACTGGCTGCCATAAAAAATCAGGCCCTATAGCTTTGCGTCGCCGCCTTTCGACGGTTTTGCCACAATTATTAATTTATTTAAAAGTTTAGTCGAAATTGCGAATAATGTCAATAGCAATTATACTTTATCCAGCAATTTTCTCTATAGAAATAGGTAAAATTGGTGCTTTAGAAAAATGCGACTTTTATTGTCGGAATTTATATAACAATTGGAGTCCCCGTTTCGGGGACTCCAATATTTTTTTGCCTTTTTTCGAAAAGCATTCGATTTTTTTGCTCCGTTTTTTACAACTGCATAGTGTAAGGGCAAAAAGCCCTTCGGAACCTTGACAATCGAATATACAGGTCATCAGGTACGATCCCTGTGCTGAGGGAGACCTCAAGCCACTGCCGCAGGTGCGCCATGATCCCGAAAGGGGGAGCGATCAAACCCATGCGGTAAAAACCGAGCTGCTCTCGGCGCGGCGATGACAGGCACAGGGGACAATGATACTTCTCTACGGAGCTGGCGGAGAACCCGGCAGAGGCCAAAGGCCTGTGAGCCCGATTCGCAGTCGGGCGCCTGATGACTTCCCACGCGCTCGGGGCGCTGAGAGCAAATGGAGCGCATCGTCCAGACGCGCAGGTTCTGCCTGCGCGCCTGGATGAATCCTGCAAATGAATGGAAAGGAGGATGAGAATTGGACAACTGCAAAGTGATCGCCATCACCAATCAGAAAGGCGGCGTCGGCAAGACCACCACGGCCGTCAATCTGGGTGCCGGGCTCGCCATGCAGGGCCGGAGAGTCCTGCTGATCGACGCCGACCCGCAGGGCAGCCTGACCGTCAGCCTGGGCGTGAAGAATCCGGACGATCTCAGCACATCGCTCACCACTGTGATGGATGCCATGATGGATGACAGGCCCTTCGACCCCAAGGCGGGGATCATTTCCCACGCGGAAGGAATGGACCTGCTCCCTTCGAACATCGAGCTCTCCGGCACGGAAGCGGAGCTTTTCAGTGTCATGAGCCGCGAATACGTGCTCAAGGGTTTCATCGACATGGTCCGCCGGGACTACGACTACATGCTCATCGATTGCATGCCCTCGCTGGGGATGATGACGATCAACGCCCTAGTTGCCGCCGACAGCGTGATCATCCCGTCGCAGCCGAATTTTCTGTCCACCAAGGGCCTCGATCTGCTGCTCCGCTCCATTTCCAAGGTGAAGCGCAGCATCAATCCGCGGCTGAACATAGACGGCGTTCTGCTGACGATGGTGGACAGCCGCACCAACGATGCGAAGGACATCATTGAAGCTCTGCGCAGCGGCGTAGGCCGGAACATCCGGGTAGGCTCCTGCTTCGGGATCTTCTTCTCGAGCGAGGACACGGGCAGCGAACAGACCATGCGCCAGGTGGTGCAGGAGATCGATCAGGACTATCAAGACCAGCTGGACGGCATCAAGGCGGGTGCCCAATATGACGAGCTTGAGATGTCCGGCTCCCGCGCCGTCTGGCCGGAGGTGCTCTCGGTCTATGCGGTCAGGACGACCACCGACCCTGAGCATCCCCAGGAGGTCGCCACCATGACGGCGGAAAAGAAACAGCTCCTGAAGGACATCTTCTGGCAGATGAACGAGATATCCTGGAGGACGGAGACAAAGACCGAGGCGGTCACGACCGAGACCGACGACGGCCACGGCAACATCGTCGAGACAAAGACGGACGAGACCCGTGTGATCCTGTACATATAACATCATTTTGGAATATGGCGCAAAATCCATACAAATATTTAAGCCATACAAAGATGAGTTTGCCGTTGATAAAGGGAAAAACATAACAGACAGAATAAAAGATATAAATATTATAAAAATCCCGGACAAAAGTCGAAAACTCACTGCTATTTGTTGGCTTGCGAAAACTAGTTATATGGGTAGTATATATGATAAAGCTATAAAAGGATTACGCTTGCGCAAGGGGAATATTCTGATTGGTGATTATCAAACATTAAACATCATATTTAAGGATGCTAGATTCAATGGCTGGACAATTGGTGAGGTTTTTGCGATTGATAAACAGCTTATTCCAAATGCGAGACGTGATAATTTCGAAAAAAATCCCGCTTATTTTTCACTTTTTGAGCATTTGATGACTATTGCTTCTAATATAACAAAAGACATCCGTACTACGTCTTTACAGAGAAATTCATCATTGTCAAATTCATTAGATAAACTTAACGTTGTAGCACAGGAGGCCTCTGCAGCAATTGACGCAGGCATACTGGGATCGCAGAAAGGTATGATAACAAAAAAGTTGAAAGATGCGCAGTCAGCAGTATTTAATTCTGCAGCAAATGGTGATTCAGAGCAATATTATCAGGAGATCGCTTTTACAGAACTGGATATGCTCATAGGTAAAATCAAGGGCGCAACAAAATATAAAGCGCTAAACACTATGGATAATTTAACAGTTACAGAAAAAAAGGTCTTGGAAAGGGTAATATGCATTATCGAATCGAGTGAAATCGATAACGCAAATGATGCAATTGATGCCATTCTAAACGGCTTTTCTGTCTCTTAACAAATTGACATATCTTGAGGTAAAAAATGAATACTGAAAATCCAAGTGGAAAACTAAGGCCTCTTTTCGTCCTGAAAATTCTATTAACACATACCGACGAAGATCATTATATGTCGATCGCACAGATCCTTCAGATCCTCAAAGATGAGTATGGCATTGAGTCCTACCGCAAGACGATCAAAGAGGACATTGACATGCTGATGGCAGCCGGGTACGACATTGAGTTCATAAAGTCGTCTCAGAATCAGTATCACGTTGTCAGCCGAGACTTCGACATTGCGGAGCTGAAGGTCCTTATCGACGCAGTTGTCTCGTCGAAGTCCATCAGCAAGGCTAAGAGCCAGGAGCTTGCAGACAAGTTGAGCAAGCTTGCCGGGCCCTATCTATGCAAGGAACTGGTGCGCAATATTGACGTTGAGCAGCGCGTCAAGGGCGAAAACCGGCAGCTCCTGCTGATCATCGATACGATCAACACGGCGATCAACGAGAAGAAAAAGATCGCATTCAGATACTTCACTTACAATGTCCGCAAAGAGAAGAAAGAAAAGCACGACGGGTTTGTTTACACGTTCAGCCCGTACAAACTTGTCTGGAACGGCGACTACTACTATGTTGTCGGGTTTACGGACAAGCATAATGATATCGGCAGTTTCCGCGTAGACCGCATTAGCAAGGTGCCGGAGATCCTCGAGGACGACGCCGTTCCGATGCCGGGCTCCTTCGATATCAATACATATTTGAACGCGATGTTCCGGATGTACAGCGGCGAGCGCAGGGACGTGGAACTCATCTGTGATAATGACGTGATGGATTCGATCATTGACCGTTTCGGCGAGGATGTGACGGTCTATGCCAACGACATGGAGTCTTTTCGCATTGTCGTGAATGTTGCCGTCAGCCACATTTTTTACAGCTGGATCTTCGGCTTCGGCGGAAAGGTCAGAATAAAGTCCCCGGCAAAAGTAAAAGAGGACTATGCTGTTATGGTCAGGAAGGCCACGGACTGCATAGAGCAGTAAGGCTCAAGCTGCCTGATGAAAGCGAAAAGCTGGTGAGGTAACAGTATGATTTACACTGCAATGACTAAAAAGGCAATGAAGCTGGCTTATGAGGCACATCAGGGGCAAAGGGATAAAAACGGCATGCCGTATATTTTTCATCCGATGCATCTGGCTGAGCAGATGGCGGATGAAAACACCACAGTCTGCGCGCTGCTTCATGATGTCGTGGAAGATACACCGTATACGCTGGCCGGCCTGGAGAATATAGGCTTTCATCCGGAAGTTATCGAGGCTCTGACGCTGCTTACTCACGATAAAAGCGTTCCCTACATGGACTATGTGCGCAAAATTAAAACGAACCGGATTGCTTCGGCAGTAAAGCTCGCCGATCTGCGGCACAACAGCGACCTCAGCCGGTTGGGCACAGTGGACGACGACGCCCTGAAACGTGTGGAAAAGTACAGGCAGGCCATGTCCATCTTAGCGGGGGATGAATCATGACAGAGGTTGTAGCCGCTCTGATTTGGGACAAGGATAAATTCATGATCTGCCAGCGGCCGTCAAACAAGGCGCGCGGGCTGCTGTGGGAGTTCGTCGGCGGCAAGGTCGAACCCGGCGAAACAAAGAAACAGGCACTTGTCCGAGAATGCCGCGAAGAACTGGCCATAGCTGTTGCCCCTGCGGGCATTTTTATGGAAGTGACCCATGAATACCCGGACATCAAGATCCATCTCACCTTGTTTAACTGCACCATTGCCACCGGCACACCGCGGCTGCTGGAGCACCATGGAAAGACGGCGGCGCAGAAAACAGGCGGCGCTGCGGCGGACGTGGTCCGCCCGATGAAAACTGAATAATCACGACTTTTAATCGCGCAAGCGGAGCAGTCCCGTAAGGGCTGAAAAACTTCCAGGCACCGTACGAAGCCGAATGAGATTACAGGGATTCCCTGTACTCATTCGATTTCTACGGTGCTTTTTTGCGCGTATTAGAGCTTTGTACTGTGTTAGGAGTCCTCTCCCTGCCTTGCGCGGGAAAGGACTCCCATGCTTTTCTTTTGGCTCTGCTTTGTCGCCGGATATCTGTAAATGGTAAGATAAAGTACACACTTTTCAGCCAATAGAACTGCACAGTTTTTCGACACATAAAGTGCACAGTTTTTCGCCAAGACTGCACAACCTCCGAGGAGTTGGTAAAATGAAGCCAGCCGAAACGGAGGTGGCGAGAAATGAAGGGGTATCGTGTGTACAATTCTATTCAACAATTAAAAGACATGGGCTTTAAGCGAGCTGCCGTGGCGGCACAGCTTCAAATCAATCGCCGTACAGTGGACAGGTATTGGACAATGACGGCAGATGAGTATGAAACGCAGCAGCAGGCCCTGAAGCGTGGGAGCAGCGTGGATGATTACCGCGACCAGATTCTGTATTGGTTGAGGGCTTATCCAACACTTTCCTCCGCACAGGTCTGCGACTGGCTAAAAGAGCATTATAACGAAGACTTCCGGGAACGCACCGTTTCACGGTATGTCAAGCGGCTCCGAGAGGAATACGGCTTGAAGAAGGTTCCTATTCCGAGAGACTATGAAGCGGTACCCGAGCTCCCGATGGGGCAGCAGATGCAGGTGGACTTTGGACAGCTCCTGATGCCGAATGTTGACGGTGGACAGACCAGAGTTTATGCAGCAGCATTTCTGCTCTCGGCATCCCGGTACAAGTATGCCGAAATGCAAAGCCGACCTTTCACAGCAGCAGACTTGGTGAATATTTGCCACAACTGTTTCAGATATTTCGGTGGAATGCCGCGTGAAATGGTTTTTGACCAGGACAGCATTGTATGCGTCAGCGAAAATGCCGGAGATATTGTCTACACCTATGAATTTGAAAAGTTCCGGCAAGAGACGAAAATGACAATCTACATGTGCCGTGGCGCAGACCCCGAAAGCAAAGGGAAAATTGAGAACACGGTAAAATATATCAAGGGCAACTTCTTGAGCAATCGCCTTTATGTGGATGACGGGATTCTCAACGGCAGTTGTTTGGAGTGGCTGTCTCGTACCGCCAATGCAAAGGTGCACGGAACCACAAAACGTATTCCCGCTGAGGTTTTCAAGGAAGAATGTGAGCATCTTCGGCCGCTGGTTGGTTTTGATGAAGCTGTACTTCCTGTGGTTTGCCGCACCGTCCGAAAGGACAACACCATTATCTACGACAGCAACCGTTATTCCGTTCCTTTGGGTACCTACAACAAGCAGCCGGAGGTACGGATTGAAACGAAGGAAGGCATCCTTTACATCCTGACCATATTTGGTGAGGCGATTTGTGAGCACCGCAT
>Ga0183101_1001764_pt1 | contig 17311 bp, 19 predicted proteins | sample Biomet3_FD_127790 | JGI IMG/M metagenome (GOLD analysis project Ga0183101, IMG submission 127790) | Microbial communities from bioreactor (seeded with sewage sludge) at LBNL, California, USA - Biofuel metagenome 3 | ecosystem: Engineered > Bioreactor > Anaerobic > Unclassified ... | reverse complement strand
AAAAACCCTTGTGAGAATGTTGATGTAACCACTTCTTTTTTTAAAGATCCATATAAACTCATAAATTTAAATTCTCTCGCATCTAAGATCCTTAAAGAATTTAAAATAGATAAACTAAAAGAATCTATTGAAGATACCATGAGTAAAATTGAAGCTGGAAAATTTTATTTTGTTTTACCAAAAGATTTTTTAAATTCTCTTAAATCTAAATTCCATATAAAAAATGATAATATCTCATCTGAAAATGAATTAAATTTCAAAACCTTGGATGAAGCTTATAATGCCTATATTGAAAGATTCCAAGATCTTTCTACAAATGATGTTTATAGTAAATTTTCAAATGAAGTTATAGATTTATTACATAAATATAATGATGATGATTTCCTTAAAAATCTCACGAAAAATGAAAAAACTACTGCTGATTTTTTTGAAAATCCTAATAACCTAATAATGGTAAATTCATTTATAATACCAACACAAAAAATTATGAAATCCAAAATAATACAAAACGCTTTAAATAAGTCTTTGCTATTAATAAATAATGGAAAATATAATGGTAAATTGTCGAATGCATACATTAAAGAGTTGCAAAAAAATGTTTTTTCATGCTTAAAGTATTTAGATTAGATTATTTTGCTTTCTTATCTTTTTTGTTTTTCTTAATATAATAGTTTTTAATTGCAAAAAATCTTTTTCTTTCACTGTCGGAAGAAAAATATTTTGTTTTTGTTTTTCTATATGATTTTGAGCCAAACATTTTATTTCTCCCCCTTTTCCAAGTGTTCTTTTATCTTTAAATAAATAGAACTCAAATCTTCTTTCTTAACTAAAGCTTTTAAGTCAGAAAAATCAAAATCACTCAAGTCTTTCAATTTTAAAGCAACTATATTCATTTTTTCATCAACGCCACACAAGTAATTTTGTTCATGATACTGTTCTATAGAAACTGGTAAAAAACTATATATGCAATCATCAAAATAACAGGTAATAATAGTCTTATTAATGATCGAATCTTTTAAATCGTTTATAGTATCATAAAAATATAACAACTCTCTAATAACAAAAGACTTAAAGCAATACTCACATAATAAGGTTCTAACATATTTTGTAAAATACGTATCATAATCATTAAGCAATTTATTATGTATATGCTCAAATTCTTCTTTGTACATTTTATTTACTCTAAAAGGAACACTTATTGTTCCATCATCGCTTAAGTCTATTTTCTTAAGGTAAACACTATATAAATTCTTTTCAACAATTCTACAAAGTTCTTTATTATTGTTATTGAACTTTAAAAAATCAAGGTGTAAATCTTCTAAATAATGAGATAAAGTTGGAATTAACTTATTTAAGAAGCCACTTATGTTGCTTTTTTTTATTTTTAATATAACCAAAATATATTGCATCTTCTACTAAAACGCTACATACATTTATTGGTAAATTTAAATTTGTACTAACTTTGAATTTATCTATTTTCTTCATACTAATAATATACAATCTTGCCAATACAAACTCAATTTTATAAAATAATAGTTAATTTATTGACTTATCATATTCCACAAAATTATAAAGCTTGTATACCTTCAATTAAAAACTTAATTGCCATTACTACAAAGACAGTTCCTGCAATATAAGGAGCATATTTATTTAAGATCTTACCAACTTGCTTACCTAACACTGTACAAATAAAACTTAAAATGAAAGTCACAATACCAACAATTGCAAAGGTGGTTAAAGCAATACTAATCTCTTTATCAACATATAAGAAACCTAAAGTTAAACTATCAATTGAGGTAGCTATTCCTTGAAGAGCAATATCTCCTGCACTTAAAACTTTATGCTTTTCAGCTACTTCTTCAACTGTTTCGCCTTTAGCAATCTTTTCTTCTCTTTCTTTTGCTTCTTTTTTATCTTTAACCGCATCAAGGATTGCTTCTACAATACTTTTAACACCTAAAATGCCTAAAATCCCGGCAGCAATAAATGGAATATACTTAATAATATAATCTTTAAATGCATAACCAACAAAGTAACCAATCACTGGAGTTAAAAATTGCATCCCACCAAAAACAAGAGCCAAGATTAGCATTTTTCTTTTCTTCATGTTTGGTTCTAAGATTCCATCACTAGCTCCAACACACATGGTATCTACTGCATCAACAACTCCTAGTAACAAGGCTTCCCAAATATTCATAAATAAAAAATGCACCTTTCTATCAGTGCATCATTTATCTTATATACAAGATTCATGAACACTAATAAGTTATTCATGAGTCTCGCCATTTAACTTGAGCCAGGATTTTTCTTATCCAGCATGTTGACTCAAGACGATTTATCGCAGGTTACTCCCTCAAACAAGAAATATCTTAATAAAACTTATGGCTAAAAGCAATATGATTAGCTAAATTAAACCTCATTTAATTCGATTAATTACATTTAGAGTGAAAATTTTTAAAGTAATTATGTAAAATTTTCACTCTATTAAGTTACTTTAAACTAGCTTTTACTTCCTGATATATTTTTAAGGATTTTTGTAAATCTTCTCTTATTGAAAGATGTTGAGGACAACGTTTCTCACATAATCCACACTTAACACAACCTTCTGGTCCTTCTTTTACGTTAGTGATATGCGATTCATAATCCCAAACCATCGCTTCTTTATCACCAAATTTACTGTAACCATTGATTGCTCTAAAAACGTAAGGAATCTTTACTCCTTGTGGACATGGTTGACAATATCGACATCCCGTACAACCATTAAAGACACGCTTATTGAGTTCACTTCTTACTTCTTCGACTAATCTATTTTCTTCATCATCAAGTGGTCTAAAAGCATTAAAGGTATTAATGTTATCTTTAACTTGTTCAAAGCTTGACATGCCACTTAATACAACATGAACATTATCGTGACTTGCTACCCAGCGATAGCCCCAACTTGAAGTTGAAACATTTGGATTGTAGTCTTTAAAAATCTTATCAATATTACTTGGAAGATTACTTAAACTACCTCCTTTAACAGGTTCCATAATTACCATTGGAATATCTTTACTTTTTGCAAGTTCATAACCACGATTACCAGCTTGGATATCTTGATCAACATAGTTATATTGGATTTGACAAAAATCCCAATTATAGTAATTAATAATCTTTTCAAAAACATCAAATTCATCATGGAATGAAAAACCTAAATGGTGAATCTTACCACTTTTCTTTAAAGATAATAAGTAATCAAAGATTCCACTCTTAAGGGTAAAATCCCAAGTATTCTTGTTTAAAGCGTGAATTAAATAAAAATCAAAATAAGCCACTTTCAAATTACTTAATTGTTCTTCAAAAATACGTTTCGCATCCTCAAGCGATTTAATCATCATGACTGGCATTTTACTGGTGACATAAAAAGAGTCACGTGGTTTTGTGCTAAGCCAATTACCCACAAATTTCTCATCTTGGAAATCAAGATACATATAAGCATTATCAAAATAGTTAACTCCATTATCATAGGCGTAGTTAAGCATTTTGGTTGCTAACTCTTCATCAATCTTTCCGTCATCTTTGGTTGGCAAACGCATACAACCAAAGCCTAATAAACTCGTCTTTATACCAAACTTTTCCCAATTTTTATATACCATAATTGTTAAAAGTCCTCCTTTATTTCGATATTGTCACCTTTTGTCTCTTTTAATATTCTATTATAATTTTCAATTTCTTCACTAATCATTTTTGCATTATTTAATGAAAATTTAGGATGCCCTTCAACATAAGTATTTACTTCATACTCTTTTAGTTTTTTATTTAATTCAAAGGTTAATGAACGATTAATTGTATAAGAATCACCTAAGATTCTACCCGCTAAAGCATCTCCAACAAACATCATTTTACTGTTAGGAAGATAAACAAGAAGGCTACCTTTTGCATGACTATTTGGTAAATCATCAATAATTAGAGGTAAGTCACCTAAATTAAGTGTTATTTTCTCAATAAATATCGTCACTTTAAACGGAATATATTTACTAGTTTGTTTAGAAACAATAATTTCTTTATCATTAAACTCATTAATATTATGTAAATGATCATCATGAAAATGGGTTATCACAAGATATTTTAAGGGAGACAAATTATATTTTTTAATTCCTTCATAAAGCGAATTAACTTGTTCGATTTTATTACCAACATCAATCAGTAAGGAAGATTCTTTTCCAACAATTAAAAAGATTTTTGGACAAGGTTCATTTTCATTCCCTTCAACATAATATAATTCATCATTTACTTTAATAAAATCGTACATTTTAAACCTTTATTTCATCTGTTTTAATTTCAATATTTGTACTATAGAAAGCTTTAATTAAGTTGTACATACTTTGAGTATCCTTGCTTCCAGCGACTTCATAATTAGAGTGCATGGCAAGTTGAGCAAGACCAATATCACAACTTAAAATACTTAAGTGGGTTAAAGAAATCGCTCCTAAAGTTGATCCACCCCTAACATCGCTTTTATTATAAAAATATTGATACGGAATATGATTATTTTCACAAAGGGATTTCACAATACTACTAGATAAAGCATCACTGGTATAAGCCATATCGGAATTAAACTTAATAATGATTCCTTTATTTAAATAACATAAATTATTTGGATCACTCACTTCACTATGGTTAGGATGAACAGCATGTCCATTATCACAACTTAAAATAAATGATTTATGAAGAGCAATCTTAAACTCTTCACTAGATTTATTAATCGAAAGATTAATACGTTCTAAGGTATTTATTAATAAATCACTATCGGCTCCATTTATTGTTGAACTACCAACTTCTTCATTATTAAAAACGGAATAAACCCCTATATATCCATCTATATTGCTATCAATAAAGCCTTTAATCCCTAAATAAGCATTCTCTAAATTATCAATTCTTCCACTCATTATGAACTCATTATCAAGTCCACCAAGCGTAGACTTTTCACGGTTATATAAATTTAAATCATAAGAAACAATATCTTCTTCTTTAACTTTTAATTCTCTTTTAATCGCTTCTTTTATACTATTTTTATAGGTATTATCATTACTGATTAAAGCCATTAAATCGACTTGCGGATTATATTCAATTCCTTTATTGATTTCGCGATTAAAGTGGATACAAAGATTAGGAATAATTACTAAATTTTTATCAACATCAATAATCTTCGTTACAAGCTTATTATTTTCTTTAACAATTACTCTTCCGGCAATTGATAAAGGCTTATCTAAATAGGTTGCACGAATCAGTCCACCATAAACTTCAACCGCTAGTTTATGATAATTATTTGAAATTACATCATCACACATCTTTAATTTTAAAGATGGTGAATCACTATGCGAAGCACTGATTAAAAAATGATAGTCACTTAATTTTTTTGGTAACTTAAAGGCCACTAAACTACTATCATTACGTACTAAAAAATAGTTATGTCCTAAGACTAAATTAAAGGGTTCTTCTTCCTTTAATTCTATATATCCATTATCTAATAAAATCTTTTTAAGATTATAAGTTGCATTAAATTCGCTATGAGAGCGATTCAAAAAGTCTAATAAACCAGTATTTATTTCTTCCATAATATAACCTCATTAATATCTAATAGATTATATTATATATTAATTTTATTTTTAATAAATTGGAGATGGAACTGGATAGAATATACTTAAACTATAACCTAAGTTGTGTCGATTTTTAAAGGTGGCATATGGTTGTTTAAAATAAAAATCTTCTTGACTCACCTGGTCACCCCAAGTTGCATCAACACAATACCAGGTTGTTCCAAGTTTAAGATAGTTCCAAGCGTGTCCGCTTCCACTATCATTAACATCCGCTAAACCTAAACCAACTACACAATCGATATTATTTCTTAAACATAATAATTCATACATTAACGCATAACCTTCACAAACAACTTTATTTTGTTTAACGACTCCCGCCACTGAGTGAGCATATTGAGCACTTTCAGGAACACTTGTTGATCCACTCTTATAGGCATAACTAACCTTATTAATTAAATTATCATATAAGGCTCTAGCTTTCATCTCTTCCGTGCTTAAAGAAGCTAATAAAGTTGTTGAGGAAGTTAAATATTCTTCAATTGAGGCATCAATTGTATCACGATAAGAACGCGATGCATATTCTTCATCAATTACTAAGACTCCATAATTACTACCTTGCGCAAAGGTTGCATCAAGCGAATAGAATTTAGGATTATCGACTCTAAAGAGTTCAACAATTGACATAACATCATTCCAATCGCTATCAATTAAAGAAGTATAGGCTTCTGCTAAATTAAATTTACCAAAAACATAATAATCCGTTCCACCAACATTCATCGTTGATAAAGTTCCAGTCTTACTCTTAAAAGCGACCGCGGTTTCCCAAATTGAACAATAAATATAAGTGTATTTATTCTTTAAGACACTATTAGTGAAACTATTGATATAGTCCCAACCATAAGTTGAACTATCACTTAAAGCAATATAGGTAAAATCACTCTTGGTTACAGTATTTTTATCGTAATCCGTCGTCAAGGTATAACCCATATTAGTGGTAGTAGGGGCAACAACGACACTTTCTTTACCAGTTTTAATGGCACTACTTGTATATTGAGCTGTAAAAATCATATCGCTTTGAATTAAAGTCGTGGCTGGATCTCGATCCCAACCCTTAAAGGTAAAACTATTTGTTCCATCGTTAGGTTTAGTAGGAACTGCTCCGGTATATTTAGCATATGTGCCATAATCAATTAATCCCGCTTGTAAAACAGTTGTATCATAATTTATAAAAGCGACTCGATATTGATTAAGTTTTGAATCATATTGAGCAATAAAATCGGTATCCTTTTTTATATTCGTTAATGCCTGATCCCAACCCTTAAAAGTATAAGTATATTGGGCATCTTTTTCTTTAAGTGGAGTTTCTCCACCATAAAGAACATCGTTTCCTTCTTTAACTTTCGTTGTATAAAGCAAAATATTGTTATAGTTATAGAAATTACAGGTATAGGTTGTAACATTAGCTTCATATTGAGCAATAAAAGTTGTATCAACGAGGATATTTTCTAGCGGCTTATCCCATCCGACAAAGGTAAAAACATCTGTCCCGCTATTTGGTTTAGTTGGTGTTTCACCTTTATAGATTGCTGTTCCACCACTAATAACATCCGTTGTATAGAGGACACTATTATCATAATTTAAGAATGTACATGCACAGGTTTTAAGATTACCAGATACTTTATATTGTGCAACAAAGGTTGTATCGGCTTTCGCCACTCCTAAATCTTTGTCCCAACCATTAAAAGTATAAGTAATCCCGTTTTCACTAGGTTTGGTAGGAGTTGGTCCATGATAACTAACGGCAGCTCCTTCAAAAAATTTTTCACTAAATAAATAGGAATTATCATAGTTATTAAAGGTCATGAGATAAATATTTGATGATTGTGAGCACCCATCAAGTAAACTAATTAGGAAGGCAAGACCAACGACTCTAAATAATTTCTTAAGCATAAATTACCTCCATTTATTCTTTAAAGTTTAGAGTTCTTTTTATTTTCTTTTGCAGCGCTTTTCTCAATAAAATAATCAATACGCGGAAAAACAATAATGGCAATTTGAACTACAACAGCAATTGCATAAATATAGATTAATTTCATATCAATAAAGAAATAATAGAATGCAATTGCTAATGACCAAACTGATAGTGATAATAATAATCTCGTATATTTCTCTCGATTAAGAATAAGCGAAACAATTAAGATAATGAATTCCACCGTCGGAACAATAAACAAGAGTGCCCCAACTAAATAATGCATATCATTTAAGGTTGGAACGAAAGAAGCGATTACAATTTCAAATAAGGTCAAAATAATAGCTGAAATTGTTAAAGCAAAAATAATCTTAATCGTTCGACTTCTCTTTTTTAATTTTAACTCTTCTTCAAGGGTTAATTCACTATAATTATGATCAACAAATAAATAATTTATATCAACTTTAAATAACCTAGCAATATTTGCTAGCATCTCGGCATCAGGAAGGGATTCTCCTCTTTCCCACTTAGAAATCGCTTTATCACTATAATATAGTTTTTCTGCTAAATCTTGCTGAGTCATATGGTTCTTCTTACGAAGACCAACAATGTTCTTGCTAATGATTTCTTTAGTAGTCATATTACTATTATAAATTATTTTATGAACTTATGCTTAAAAGTCGATTAAATTAATCTTTATACTCTAATTTTTAAATATTCGAAGCAAAAATAAAACATAGCCTGGAGAAGGCTATGTTTTATGGAAAGGAATCTATTTTTAGTTCTTCTTGCTATCTTCTTTAATTTCAACATCTATTACGTTATCTTTAAGATCTTTTTTAACTTTATGAGCGGTATAAGAAATTTGAAGAGTGTCAATTAAAATACCAACTCCATCAAGTAATAATAAAATACCTAAGATTAATAAAATAATATTTGAAAAATCAACGGTTCCACTATAGTTTAAAGAAATGATCGTAATACCTAAAACAAAGAGTAATAATCCACAAATAAAGTAAACGATACTTCGAGGAGTTGAACCTAAAGTCATAAATAACATTGAACAATGTCCAACAATTACGAGACCAATACCAATCGAACTAACTCCAACAATTAATGGTAAAGCATTAATAAATAAAGTTGGTTCAACATATAACCAAATTGAGAAAGTTAATAGAATTAGTCCTGTAATAAAATCTGCGTCTAAAAATGGAAGATTAAGGGCGATTGAAGCACCTAAGACAAAAATTGCATTAACCAATAAATAGGTTGCAATGATATATCCAATTGCTGCATGTAAACCAGTGTTAGCATTAAAACATATAATCAATATACCCATTAAGATTAATAATCCAGCTTCAACATAACTTAACCATTTAAATTTTTGAAATAATTTTTTCATAACTCTAACCTCTTTATCATTATAATATAATTTCAAAAAGTAGAAGGGACTAGAAAGTAGAGTTTAAAAAATAGCCATCTCATCGGACGAGATGGCTATTTATTTTTTTATTTCATTGAATAATCACTAGTAACTTCATTCAATTTTTTATTATCAACTTTACTTAATTCAATGACTTTATTTAAATCAAGATTCAACCCTTTAGCAATACGGGTTCCATAATCTTTATCAGCTTTATAGCAATGAACCGCGTGTCGATAGCAAACATTCTTCGTAACACCATTCATATTATTAATAGTATTTTTAATTAATAAATCTTTCTTATCAGGTGTCATCAAACGATATAGTCGACCTGGTTGATCAAAGCAATCATCAGTTGGATCAAGTTTAGGATCATAATGATACATTGCTCCACTAAGATCGAGTGGTGGTTCATCATAATCTGGTTGACTGACCCAATAATCTAAACTATTTGGAGTATAGGCTGGGGCATCACCATAATTCCCATCCATTCTCATTGCTCCATCACGGTGCGAATCATTAACTATACAATGGGCTCTATTGACTGGAATTTGATTGTAATTAATTCCTAAACGATATCTTTGGGCATCACCATAAGCAAATAAACGACCTTGTAAGAACTTATCTGGAGAGAAACCAATTCCTGGTACAACGTGAGCTGGTGTAAAAGCACTTTGTTCTACTTCGGCAAAATAATTCTCTGGATTACGATTTAGTTCAACTACACCAACTTCAATAAGTGGGAAATCTTTATGGAACCAAACTTTAGTAATATCAAATGGATTGTATGGCATCTTGCGAGCTTCTTCTTCAGTCATAATTTGAATATACATCTTCCATTTTGGAAAATCTTTACGTTCAATTGCATCATGGAGATCACGACCGAATGATTCACGATCTTTAGCGATAACAGCGGCTGCTTCTTCATCAGTTAAGCACTTAATTCCTTGTTCAGTCTTTAAGTGGAATTTAACCCAATATCTTTCACCTTTAGCATTAATAAAACTATAGGTATGTTCACCAAACATATCCATATGTCTAAAATCACTAGGAATGCCACGATCACTCATCGTAATAGTAATTTGGTGTAAAGCTTCTGGAAGCATTGTCCAGAAATCCCAGTTATTTTGTGCGTTTCTTAATCCAGTTTTTGGATCTCGCTTAACGGCACGATTTAATCCTGGGAAATTCATCACATCACGAATAAAGAAAACTGGTGTATTATTTCCAACTAAATCCCAATTTCCTTCACTAGTATAAAATTTTAAAGCACATCCACGGATATCACGTTCAGCATCTGCTGCACCTCTTTCACCGGCTACAGTTGATAAACGAACAAACATCTCTGTCTTTGTACCTTTAACAAACACTTTGGCTTTAGTATATTTACTAATATCTTTAGTGGCAGTAAATGTACCATAAGCACCCCAACCTTTAGCGTGCATTCTTCTTTCAGGAATAACTTCACGATTAAAGTGAGCCATCTTCTCAACCATCCAAACATCATTCATCACGACTGGACCACGAAAACCTGCGGTAATACTATTTTCATTATCAACAATAGGTGCCCCAACCTCATTGGTTAGTTTAACAACCTTCTTCTTTTCATTATTCATATAATGGATTACCTCCACTTATAGAATATCAAGTTTTGAGAATTTAACAAGAAAGATGCTTTTTCAATAAAATGTCCTTGATTCCATTATTTTTTATTATTTATTGAAAAGAGATAGAACTCTTTAATTTCATTCATTAATGATAAATCTAATTCGCAAGCAATGGCCTTATTAAAGTTAGAATATCCATCCTTATCATCATAAGAATTTCTATACTCTCTAGCTTTATCACTATAATATAAATCAAAATGTGAACGATCTAGATAATGCTTAAAAACGAAACGTTTATTATCTTTATATTTCTTAAAAAACAAATCATAACCAAGTTTATCTGGAACATTAATATCTTTAGCTCCATGTACTAAGAAAATCTTAGCATTTGAATTATCAAAGCCATCCATTGCACTTACATTTTTAAATAAAGTTGGTATGTTTCTTTCATTTTCATTTAATAATTCAATACATCCTTTTTGAACTTCATCTTTAGATAAAGATAAATATTCTAGTTGATACTTGAACTCACTTTCAACATCATTAAACGCGGCTACTTCGCAAACAGCTTTCACTTCTTTATGAAATTTTATAACTGCACTAACTGCATAAGCTCCCCAACTATGACCAAACAAAACAATAGGATATTGACCCATTATTTTATCTTTTTCTACATAATTAATTGCTTCTGATAAATCAATAACTCCTTGTTCTATAGATAGACAAGAAGTGCCACCACTTTCTGCGTTCCCAGTTGCATCATACGCAAAAACCATAAAGCCATTATTCACAAAATAATTAATAATATCTAAATAGCAAAAAGCTCCACCGATTCCTAACCCATGGGCTAAAACTAATATTGCTTCTGCCTTAGAATTATTTTTAGAAAAAACATAACCTCTTAAATTCTCTTTCGTTAAGGATAAGAATTCTCTTCGCTCAATTTTTAAGGATGGAAATTCGCTTTCTTTACGACAAAAAGGTTCAAGATTTTCATGTCTTGAAAGTAATTCATTTAAAATTTCTTTTACAATTTCTTGCATATTTTTTTGATATAAAAATTAAATAATATGATTCTTTTTAATGTAAATATGATAACCATCCATTTTATTATCTTCGGGATAGTTGATATTTCCACGTTTTGCATGAAGTGTAGATTTATCAACTTTAAGCAATTCTTCACCTAATTTTTTTAAAGCAAGAAAGTCTTCTTTACGAATAATTCCATCGCCATGACCACAATAAGCAGTATATGTGTCACTTAATTTAATTAATTTATCAACCGTCGTTAGCCATGTAGAAAGATTAAGTCCACCTGGTACTTGTAACCACATCCAATTATTTACAGAGTCCCCAGTAAACATTAATTTATTTTTATCATCAAGGAGAACGATAGAACCTCTTGTATGACCAGGAGCTTCAACAATCTTGATAGACCTATTCCCAAGATCAAATACTTTATCTGCAGTAATTCCAATCGCTCGTGCATGGTACACTTTTTTAGAAATGCCAACATCTTTTAAATTTAAATCTTTTCGCATTTTAATAAGAAGTTCGTTTGCTTTTTTAATGCATAGAGCCTTATATTCAATCGTATTATCTTTTTCACTAACATAATAATATTTAAACCAATTACGGCCCCCAACATGATCTGGATGCATATGAGTTGCAACCATTTCAATTGGTAAGGAAGTTAAAGACGAAGCAACAAGATAAATATTAGAAATTCCGTTACCACTATCAATTAGCAAAGCTTTTTTATCACCAATAAGCAGGTAAGCATTACAAACACCCGCTTCATCTATACGATAAGTATTTGGTGCGATTTCTTCAATTTGATGAATATTGTTAATTGTGTTTTTTATGAATTTCCCCATAGTATATGCCCTCTTTTACTTAATTAAATTATGTAAAGACAATATCATATCAACTTTGACATCGTTATCACTGATACTAATTCTATCATCTTTCATAATTAATTCATCAAAGGTCACTGCTAATTTATAGATATTATAGTTTCCTAATAAATAGCGATCATAATATCCTTTTCCAAATCCAACACGATTTCTATCATAATCAAAAATAATCCCAGGCATAATCATTAAATCAATATCTTTTTTATTAACTAACTTTTCTTTATTTTCAATTGGTTCTTTAATTTTAAAAGGACCAACATCGACTAAATCATTTAAGGAATCAACATAATAAAATTCCATCTTCCCTTCTCTAAATGATTTTGGGTAGCAAATCTTTTTATGATCTTTTAAACATAATAAAGCAAAAAAGGTTGTATCAATTTCATCTTTCATTGAAGAAAATAATGCTATAACCTTGCTTTGTTTATATACATCAAGTTCTTTAACCAACGAAAAAGTACTTTTAGAAACCTCTTCTTTATTAGAGATATTTTTTCTAATATTTAAGTATTTAGTTCGTAAAATTTCTTTATTTATTATCATCGAGTTCTCTATATTTTTCTACTTTCATTGATAGCTTATATTTTATTCTTAACTTAGCGATTTCTTCCATCATTTCACTTTTATGATGTAGATCTAGATATTTTTGCTCTTTCCATTTATCAATAAGTAAAACTGTTTCATTATCTTCGACTGGTAGGTAATAGTTGTAACCAAGATTTCCTTCTTCTTTACGAATTCGTTCAACAAGCCCACTTGAAATCATTTCTTTCACAAACTCTTTAGCACTACCATTTTGTCCCTTATAATAAATATTAATTATTAGATTCATAAAAAATCCTCTATAAATATTATCAGTCTTTACGCGAGTTTTAAAAAACAACAACTAATAGCATCTTAAATTTTTCTTTACCAAAAACCGCATGAGGATGACCTGCTGGCATGACAATTGAATCCCCTTCTTTTAGTTCATATTTTTTCCCGTCAATAGTGACTTCTCCAACTCCATCAAGACAAGTTACGAAGGCATCACCTTCTGATTTATGGGTACTTATCTCTTCATTTTTATCAAATGAAAACAAAGTAACACTAACCGCCTCATTTTGGGCAAGAGTCTTACTAACAACTTGACCTTCTTGATATGCCACTTCTTCTTTTAACTTTAATACTTCTGCTTTTTTAATATTTTTCATCTTTTTATCCTCTTTCCTTGAATACTAGTTCTCATTTTAAAATAATACAAAAAAGATGCTTTTATTAATAAATAAAAACATCTATTAAAAACAATACTTATTTAAAAATGTGCCAATATGTATCCCTAATTAATTAAAATACATATTCTTGACGAGAAGAATAGCCATCTTTTTTAAAGCTGGAATTTAAGAAATCAATCCGCAAAGGATTAACCTTAATTAAATTCATTGGTTCTTTTAAACTTTTTAATGCCTTAAGCGGTATCTTCTTATAAGTTGCAACTTTTATATATTCTTCGCTAAATAAATCGATAATTTCGGCTTTTCCCATTATCTCCATCCCTTTTAAATTTCCAAATCCATCATACTTATCATATATAGCTAGACAAACATTTTTGTTATTTTCTAATCCGATAAACTTTTCACCACCTTCTGAAAACATATAAAATGCACCATCAATAAAAGAATATTCAATTGGAGTGCATCGAACAAAATCATCTTTCCCTGTTGCTAAGGCACAAGTGTTATTGCTTTTAATGTATTCTAAAATCTTTATTAATAACTCTTCTTTATTTATTTTCTTTGAAACTAAATCTTTTTCCTTCCAATAATTAGCGGCTTTTAGGTACTCATCATGGGTCATATGTATTCCTTCTTTCTACCAATACAAAATTAAAAATAATATAATTTAGATAATTATAGTCTAGCATCCAGTTAAAAATAAATGGAGGGTTTATTATGACTTTATGTATTAAGGAAAGAGTTTGTGGTGTTAATGATAATTATGATGTTTATGATCAAAGAGGAAATCCTGTTTACCACGTTAAAGGACAACTTTTTTCACTTGGTCATAAGATTCATATTACCGATAACAACAATTATGAAGTTATTTATATTAAAGAAAAGGTCTTAGCCTTCTTTAAAAAATTTGAAATATATATTAATGGCGAATATAAAGGAATGCTTAAAGAAAAATTTTCCATTATGCATCCTAAGTATGATGTAGATTATAATGGGATGAAGATTGTTGGTGATGTTTTTGGATGGGATTATGATGTCAAAAAAGATGACAAATTAGTAGCTACTATCCGAAGAAAAACCTATGTTTGGAGTAACACTTTTGATATTGAGGCTTTTAATAAAGATGATGAGCTATCCGTTTTAGCCTTAGCAATCGCAATTGATGCGGTAAAGGGTGAAAATACTGGTTTTTATTACGGATAAATTAAATCTACCAAAAGTAGTTTTATATATTCTTTAAATTAACTTAAGATAAAATAACTAATAGAGGTTTATTTTATGAGTTTTAATAAGCAGGATACTACCCGAGATGAATTTATGTTAAAAGGTCCATTAGCCAAAAATGGTTATGATTGGTGGTGGCACTCTTTTACTGCACTTGATCGTCTAACTAAAGAAGAAAAACAATTCTATGTTGAATTCTTTCTTGTGAACCCTAAGTTAGCCTCTCTAGAACCTGTTCTAGGACAAGCAAAAGAAAATAAAGAGCATAAAATTAAACCATCTTACTTAATGGTTAACGTTGGAACTTGGGGCAAAGATAAAGTTCAACTCCACCGCTTTTTCTCCCTTAAAGACGTTGAAATTCATAGCGATAATCAATATATTATTGAAGCTGATGATTGCTATGCTAGTGAGTCGAGATTAAGTGGGAAAGTCAGTGTCACAAAAGAAGAAGCTTTAGCTCATCCTGAAATGATGAGTGATGCTGGGGAAATTATCTTTGATTTAAGAATATTTAAAGAAATTGCGTTTAATGTTGGTTATGGTGCAAATAAATTTTTTAGAGATCTCAATGCTTTTGAAATGTATTGGCACGCAGAAGGAATGAAATCTAGTTTTGAAGGTGTCGTTAACTATAATGGTCGAATTTACGATGTTATTAAAGATAAATCATATGGATATAGTGATAAAAATTGGGGTAGTAACTTCACTTCTCCTTGGGTTTGGTTATCAAGTAATAAAATGACAAGTAACCTCACCAAAAAAGAATTAACTAATAGTGTCTTTGATATCGGCGGCGGTTGTCCAAAAGTTTTTCATATTCCATTAAAAAGAAAACTACTCTCGGCTTTCTATTATGAAGGTAAAGAATTGGAGTTTAACTTTTCAAAATTTTGGACAAACACAAAAACGACTTTCGATTGTAAAGAAACCGATAAAGAAATTATTTGGCACGTTATTCAAACTTCAATTGACGGAAAAATGGATGCTACAATTACTTCTAAAAAAGAAGATATGCTATTAATTAACTATGAAGATCCATCTGGTAACAAAAGACATAATCGCTTATGGAATGGCGGAAATGGAATGGGAAGAATCCTTTTATACACGAAGAAAAAAGGTCAATATATCTTGCTTGATGATATTGATGTTAAGAATGTTGGCTGTGAATATGGAGAATATGATAAATAATTATTAAAACTAATTCTTGTCTATCAGTCTATAATATTATTAATATGATTAATAAAAAAATTCTTAGTTCATGCTTTGCTTTATTCGCTATTTTTACTTTGCTTGGTTGTTCATCGCCAAACAAATTGAATACCGGTTTTGCTTTAAGTGATTATGATTCAACTTATAATGAATCAACCTATAAAATTAATAAGATAGAATCTTTAAAGAATCATAAAGATTTTATTAATGCTATCGATATTTCTATGGAAGACTATATCGAAGAACTTGGTGGTAAATATTATCGAGATAATAAAGAAGAAGTTGATTTTTATACCCTTTTAAAAGAGCGAAATGTTAATGCTGTACGTATTCGTTTATTTTATGATTACACTTCTTTTTATGGAATAAAGGGAGCTGGTAAACAAGATAAAGAACGTGTCTTAAAAATGGCAAAAAGGGCCAAAGATAAGGGGTTAAAATTTATTTTAGATTTACATTATAGTGATACCTGGGCCGATCCTGGCAATCAAAAAATTCCTTATGCCTGGAAGGATTTATCTTTTGATGTTTTAAAAACCGCTATGCGTGAATACACCATTAATACAATTAATTATTTTAAAAATAATGGAGTTACTATTGATTATTTGCAAGTCGGAAATGAAATTAATAATGGAATGATGTGGCCAGCAGGTCAAATTGTTTACTATGATAGTGACTATGATAAAACTCAAGAGAGCATAGTAAATTTTACAACTCTATTAAAAACCGGTACCAAGGCCGTTAGAGATGCTGATCCAAATATTAAAATTATTATTCACACCTCAAATGCCTTAGAAAATAGTGATGGGACACCTTATGATGGAATTTATTTCTTTAATTTAATGAAAAAATATGCAGTTGATTATGACATTATAGCCTCAAGCTATTATGCTCAATGGACTAACACTAAACTAAATACAATAACTGAATCAATAAATAAACTAACATCAACTTTTGATAAACCATTTATGCTAATGGAATATTCTTATGGTTTTACTTTAAAAACTCATTCTTATGCCGAAAATTCTTTTACGGATATTTCTAGTAAAACCGGTTATCCAGTCACCATTCAAGGCCAAACTAATTATATGGTTGATTTAATTAAAGAAGTAAGTGATGCCAATAATGTAATTGGTACCTCTTACTGGGCTGGAGAATGGATTCCCTTAA
>Ga0183101_1000575_pt5 | contig 17348 bp, 17 predicted proteins | sample Biomet3_FD_127790 | JGI IMG/M metagenome (GOLD analysis project Ga0183101, IMG submission 127790) | Microbial communities from bioreactor (seeded with sewage sludge) at LBNL, California, USA - Biofuel metagenome 3 | ecosystem: Engineered > Bioreactor > Anaerobic > Unclassified ... | reverse complement strand
CACGTTCTGACCCCATGCGGCGCGGGGGGGGGCGGCCGGCCTCGTTTGTGAAGGCCGCCGCGGGGATGCGGTCGGGCTTGCCCCGCCGCATTGGTTCCGCGCAAGGAATGGAGAAAGGAGCGAACGATGGCCAGACAAAAAGTGAATTTGCCCTATGATAGGGCCGCCGACGGCGCGCGCGTGAATGTGATGAAGGCTGCGGAACTGCTGGGCTGCTCCCGCTCGTGGGTCTATAAGCTGGTGGAAGCCGGGCACCTCAAGGCCTTTCGCATCGGCAGCCGCAAGGGCTTGCAGATTACCGTGCGGAGCCTTGAGGGGTATTTGGCGGGGCAGGCTGTCGGAAGCTAGCTTGTAACACTCATTTCAACCATGTTGAATAAAAACTATGCATAAGCGCTCAAGCATAAAAAATTACGATTAATTTCTTAAGAAATTTGCATAGTAACCGGGCACATTCCTGAGGTAATAATAAAACTGCGCTGAGATATTGAAAAGTCAGATAGTTATGGTAGGTTCTGAAAAGTTAGCTATGGAGGAAATGTATGTCAAAGAATACTGTTTGGCTCATTGAGGATGATTGTCTAAATGCCATGACGAACATACCAGATCAATCTGTCAACTTGGTCCTTTGCGATCTTCCATATGGGACGACTCAAAATGCTTGGGATAGCTTGATCCCACTTGAAAAGTTATGGAAGCAATATCGAAGAATATTGGCACCCAAAGGAGTTGTTGCTTTGACCGGACAAGGGCCGTTCACTGCGAGGCTTATTTTGAGTCAAGAACGTCTCTTCAAATATAAACTTACCTGGGTCAAATCAAAACCCACAAATTTTTTAAATGCAAAAAAACAGCCGTTGCGTAAGCATGAAGATATTTGTATCTTTTATGCACAACAACCTAATTACACTCCACAGATGACCGAAGGGGAACCATATGACAAAGGAGTACGCAAAAATCAACTAACGGGTTCCTACGGCGACTTTCGCCCTTCGCATATAAAATCTGATGGCAGCCGCTACCCAACAGACGTTATTTATTTTAAGACAGCAGAGGCAGAAGGACATGTATGGCACCCCACACAAAAGCCTGTTGACTTGGGGCGGTATCTGATTAGGACATATACTCAAGAGGGGGATACTGTTTTAGATAATTGTTTTGGATCAGGTAGTTTCCTAGTTGCAGCGGCTCTTGAGGGTCGTAATAGTATTGGAATTGAATTAAATAAAAATATCGATAAATTTAAAAAGGAAAGCCTTGACCTGATGCGAGTTGCAGAGGACAGGCTTTCCAGTATTGCGGAAGTTCGGGTGACGCGAAAAGAAAAAGAAGATGCTAGTTCAAAAAGTTACTATCATAAAATATTAAAAGATTTCAAGGGAATATCTGTTTCTGTCGGCAGTAACCTTGGCGGTTCGCCCTGTCACGTCGGTTAGTTTAAGCTCGTTTTCAATGGTCCAGTTATAGTTCAAGTGTACAGTTGGCGCACTGTTATTGCCAGCACGGGCTGGCTTGTAACTGAGTTCCATTTCTTGAAGGCCAAGATGCTTTCCGCAGATCGTCACATCGACAGAGATGTATGCAGTCTCCTCTCCTGCGCCCGCGTTGCGCCAAGGGGCCTGCTTGAACATTACATCACGATACCATGTTTTGTGGTCAATTGGCTTGTTTTCTTTTGTGAAGCGCAAAAAAGGCATTTCAGCCCCTTGGTTTGGCCTTAAAGCTTCACTCGCAGTAAGAGTATGCTCCCAATCGTTCATAACTCCACCTTTGGATGTGGTGTTCTTCCATCGTGCGTTGGCAGCGGCACGCGCAATTTCAGACCGCCGTTCTTTGCTGATTTTTTTTGCCCGCGCAGGCCCCCCTTTTTGTCCTCCGAGGCGCCCGAGCTCGACAGCTGCCTGATTTTTAAAAATACCATCTCTTTTTTGCATATTCCAAATATGAAGCTCAAACCTAATAATGTCAATTAGCTTACGATGATCCTGCGTTCAGTTGTCAGTGCAAAGTGTAGTGAGTACTTTTTGTTTGTAGCAGCTTTCCTATCACAGGCTTTGGGCAAGGTGTTTTCACCTATGATCTGGATGTTGCGGCGATCTTTGTGCAATCGATGTGCTGCTGAATCCTGCGTCCAAAGAATAATTACGCTCATTTTCGCTGCTTGATCCCAAAGTAAACCAAGCCGCTTGACACGCCCCCTGACTTTCTGCAACCTAATGTCTAGGTACCTAAAACACCTAAAACACCAGCGGTGGCCGCGTTCCGTCAACAACGTGGTTTTTTTGCGCCCGTGGTTTATCCACAGAGGGGCTTGATTCGGAGTTATCTCCGGGTGTGGACGATATACAATACCCGCAAGGGAAAGTAGTCCGCTGACTGGCGTCAGTTTTAGGCACCCGGAGTTTTTGCGTTCTGCGGACTCCAACTAAAACCTACGCCAGAGGTTCACCATGCCTACCTATTCTCTTGCTTCGGCCCCAGCGGCTGATGTTATCCAGCAGGAAATTCCCAATTTTTCGGAACGGCTCAGCCCGCTTGTGGGCCGTCTGCGCTGATCAGCGAGTACATCGAATACCCGGTCAACCAGTTTGAAGCAGCTGCGGACATTTGCGGCGAGTGCGCCGACGTGCTCGAACAGGTATTGCGGGAAGTTGAGGCCGCACGGGAGGAGATTCGCAGCCGTTACTGCGCGGGCGGCAGCGTGGCGGTGCGCTTCAGCGCCGGGGAGGTGGCGCATGCCTAGCCCTAGTGTTATCCCCTTTGCCTTTGATTCCGCCCTGGTGCGCGTGGTGCAGGACAATGCGGGCGAACCGTGGTTCTGCGCCAAGGATGTGGCCCTTGCTCTGGGCTACCAGTGGAACGGGATTTCCCGCATCGCGCATGTGCCGGAGGAGTGGCGAAGGGTCACATCCGTTGTGACCCTTCAACACGGCGAGCAGGAAACATGGTTTCTGTCAGAGCAGGGCCTGTACTTCTTCCTTGGTCGCAGCGACAAGCCCAAGGCATTGCCTTTCCAGAAATGGCTGGCAGGTGATGTGCTGCCCACCCTGCGCAAAACCGGCAGCTACACCATGCCGGGGGCTGCGGCGCTGGAAGGCCCCGCCCCGCGCTGCGCGCTGCCCGATGTGCCGGAGATGTATCACCTACGCCCCGCCTTGCGGCAAAGGCTGTGGCAAGATGCCCCGCAAACCGCGCGGCTGGGCAATGCGGGGTCAGACGTTGCGGCGCAGTGGTTCGCGGCCCTGTGCCGCATGATGGTGGTGGGCCACGCCCCGCGCGGCGGTGTGGACGAAACCACGCGGCGCATCCTGCAATTTGCCGATGATCGCTGCCGGGCGGAGCAAAACGGCAGGGTGAGCGCGGCCGCGCTGTACGATGCCTTCACGGTTTGGTGGTGCGCGGGCTTTGACGAACCGGTGCCAAGCCAGCAGCTTTTTGGCCTCGTTATGAGCGGGCGCTTTGTGCAGCGCAAGCGCGGCGGCAAAAGCTGCTACTTCGGGTTGCGGCTGGCGGGCAGGGAGGCGGCATGAAAAATGAATTCTCCCTGGACACAGCCTTGGCCACTGATCTGGTTATGCCGCTGCTGGCCTATGCGGAATTGCTGAAGCAGAGCGGGGCCTATGCGCAAAGCCGCCTGCTGCTCACGCTGGTGGAAGACCTTGACCGCAAGCTCATGGGCGTGTTTGAACAGGTCACCGATCAGGCTCCCACGGTTTTGGTCCGCTTGCCATCGCTGGGGTAGGGGGCAGCTTGTGGACAGATGCCGCATTGGTGGTTATTTTAGAGCTGGAGACAAGGATGACAAAGCGTTTCGCAGACTGGCTTGAAAAGGTAAGTGTTGCCGCCCTTGCCGTGGGCTTGTTTCAAAATAACGGTTGGGGTATTGTGGTTGCAACAGCGGCGCTTTGCGGCTGCATGTGGCTTACCAAACGGCTGGAGGGCAAACAATGAGCACCTGGATTCTCACTCTCATCATGATTGCCGTTGTTACCGGCCTTGGCGTGTACTTTACCCGCAAGCACGGGTAGGCAACGCAAAAACATAACAGGCATAAAATGGCCCGCAGCCTCTTGAGGTTGCGGGCTTTTTTGCGGCCGTGTTTCTGTCGTACCTATCATACCGATATAACAGGACAAAATTTAAAAAATTCTGTCTCCATTTTCTTCACCTTCCCTGACCTGCACTGACTCTTCCTTCCCCCGGGTTTACAGCCTCGCAAAAGTGACCTGCAAAATTGCGTCAGCCGTTGCCGCCTTCGCGGCTTGCCGTTGCCAGCAGCAGAAAGCGAGGATGTATGCCCATTTTCACACGCGCGGAAAAACAGGAACAGATTGCCGCATGGAACAAGGCGCTGTTCGCGTGCTCGGGTGGGCAGGAATACACCATCGGCGCACGGCGGCTGCGGCGCGCCGACTTGCCTGAAATCCGGAATACTCTGGATTGACTTGATAGCCAGCCCACGGTGGAAGATGCGCAGGCGGGGCGTGCCTTGCCGCACATCACCCAACTTCTGCCCGGGCGGGGCGGCAGAGGGGGCTACTGATGCCCAAGCCGTCCGCTGCCATGTTCGCCCCCACCTGGCTCGACCGCGCCATCAGTTATGTGGCCCCCACATGGGGGGCGCACCGCATGCAGTCGCGCATGGCCATGGCCGTGGCGCAGACCGTGGCTTCCGGCATGGTGCCTGGGGTGCGGCGGTTGTCCTCCTCGCGCGAGGGCACGCTGGGCAACTGGTTCCCTCGCCGCGAGGAGCGCCTTTCCGAGGCACGGTCCATAGACACCATCATGGCCTGGGCGTGGCTGGCCAACGTGTGGACGCGGCCTCCGCGCGGGCAGGTTGACCCCACCAAAGAGCGCGAGGCCGAGCAGCTGGGGCTGGATGCCCTTACGGAAACCCGCACCAGCATCTGCCATGCGCGGGGCACAGATTGGGACACCGTGGCAAAGGGCTTGGCCCGGGAAAAAAGGCAGATGGAAAAGCTGGGCATCGCGCCGGCGCAATCCGTCAAACCGAAGCCGTCCAAAGACCCAAAGGGGCAGGATGCCGAAACGAAAAACGGTTCGGAAAATGATGCAGGGGAGGGTGAGGAATGATTCTGGGATCGCCAAAAGTGGCGTGTGGTAGAATTTTTCAAAAATTTTTGTAACAATTTGATATGTATAATTTATTGAGCAATATGAAACAACTCAAAAAAGTTGCATCAACGATTCAAATACCTGCGGACATGGGGCGATTGGTGCGAAAGGGCGCTCCAGGCGCAAGTTTTACGGGGCATTAAGGTGAAAGATCTTTTTGCGCTCCTTTTGCTTGCAGTTATCTATTGACACTGATTTTAGTTGTATATACAACATATTTATGCATTCTACTTACCATAGAAAAAAATCGGTGGGGCACCTCACAGCGTTGGCAAATAGATTAAGTAACAATTTGCTGAATAAAAAGTTCCAGAATGAGGGCATAGACATAACCGCCGAGCAGTGGGGGGCCCTCCTTGTTTTGTTTAATGGAGATGCTCTGACGCAACGCCAGCTTGGCGAGCAGCTTTACCTGGAAAAATCCAGTGTGAGCCGATTGGTGGACGGGCTTGAAAAGCACGGATGGGTTGTGCGGACGAAAAAGGCTGAAGATGGAAGAAACAAGTTCGTTTCCTTGACGCCAAAGGCGCACGATGCGGCTGATAGGTGTGCAGACATTGCACGAGAGGTTCTGGAAATGGCTCAGAGGGGCCTGAGTGCAGAGGCGCGCTCGGCTGGCCAAGCCTTTCTCGCGCAAATTATTGCGAATCTAGAGTAGCACGTGGAAAATTGATCTGACCAATAAAGTTGTATACACAACAGTAAGGACGACAAATGGAAACGTCTCGATTTATCCGTACCTCATGTCGCGGATGCCATGGAGTTTGCCAAGTTCTCGTGCATCTTGATAGTCAAGGCCGTCCAGTAAAGATCACAGGCGATCCAGCGAGCCCAACCAGCAGAGGCTATATCTGCCCAAAAGGGGCCGCTGGCATCAAAATCGCCATGCACCCCGATAGACTTCTCTATCCTTTGCGCCGCACTGGTCCGCGTGGCGGAGGTTATTTCGAACGAATCGCCTGGGAAGAAGCGCTCGATGAAATAGCTAAAAAATTCGGTGCCATACGCAGAGAATCTGGGCCGGAATATGTGGCCCTGTGCCAGGGCACGGGACGTCCCTACACGGAATTTACAGGCCGGTTTATTCACGCCTTTGGTTCACCCAATTACATAAGCCCTGGGCATAACTGTTTTTTGCCGCGCGTTATTTCTGCCTCTATCACCATGGGGTGGATGCCGGTTGCCGATATTTATGGCAGTGGCGGCATTTTGCCCAAATGCATGTTGATCTTTGGCTGTAACTCCATGGCCACCGGCGCGGCGGATGGCATGTGCGGCGCAATGGTCAAGCGGGCAATGGCCAAGGCAGAGCATGTAATTGTGGCCGATCCCAGACGCACACGAACAGCCGAAGCCGCTTCGCTGCATCTTCAGCTTCGCCCAGGTTCAGAATGCGCCCTTGTTTTAGCAATGCTGCATGTAATTATTGAGGAAAATCTTTATGATGCAGCATTTGTTCAAAAGTGGTGTGTTGGCTTTGAAGCGTTGGCCGCGCATGTGCGGAATTTTTCGCCGGAATGGGCTGCCCCCATCACCCGAGTTTCGGCTGATGCCATCAGGGAGGCCGCCAGAACATTTGCGGCATCAAAGCCCGCCTGCCTGATGTGGGGAAATGGCATAGACACGAGCATCAATGCTTTTCAGACGGGGCGAGCTTTGCTTTTACTCATTGCCATAACAGGGAATCTTGATATTCCCGGGGGGATGGTGCATTGGGTCTCGCCCGATAACCTGCGCAGCAAATCACCGCTAGAAAACCACGATGTCTTGGGCAATCAATTTTTAAGCCCCGAACAGAATGCACGCATGATCGGGGCAGGCCTTTTCCCCTTCGGCCCGGGTTGCCACCAGCCAACTTTCTGGCAGGCCTGCCGGTCGGGTATTCCCTATCGGCCAAGGGCTGTGTGGCTTGTTGGCACAAATCCCATAGTGACGGCCACTCGGGGAGACATTATCGAGGAGGCCTTGCGCGAGCATATTGAATTCTCAGTTGTCTCGGATTTTTTCATGACGCCAACCGCCGAGTTGGCGGATATTATCCTGCCAGCCGCGCACTGGCTGGAACAGGATGATGTGGTTAATTTTCACAAAATTTGGTGTGTCTTGCCGCGAAGAAAAATCATGCAACAAGGTGAAACCCGCGATGACCGCGTCGTATTGCTTGATCTCGCACATCGGCTAGGCCTCTCAAAGGCGTTCCCCTGGCCTGATTGGAAATCATATTTGGATTGGCTGCTTGAACCATCGGGAATGTCTTTTGCGGAATTTTCCGAAAAGGATATTGTTCTTGGCAAAATGCGTTACCGCAAATATGAGGGTGCGGGGTTTCATACGCCAAGCGGTAAGGTGGAACTCGAGAGCTCTATTATAGCCAAGGCGGGGCGGCCCTCATTGCCCGTGTATGTCGAGCCGCCACTCTCTCCGCTCTCCACCCCAGAATTAGCGGCGAACTATCCGCTGATTTTAATGACGGGATGCAAAACATTGCCGTTTTTCCATTCAGAGGGGCATCAGATAGACAGCTTGAGAAAGTTGCGGCCCTTGCCGCGCGTGACCGTTCATCCCGACACGCTCGCCGCGCTCAGTATTGACGATGGCGCAGAGGTCAGAGTGGTAACTCCCCACGGTCATGCAAACTTTTTTGCAAAAGCCGATGCCGGTATGCTGCCGGATGTGGTTAATGCCGATCATGCCTGGTGGTATCCGGAATGCCCAGGGCCGGACCATGCGTGGCGGAAAAGCTGTGCCAATATTTTGTTCGGCCACGAGTATTTTGATCCAGACAGTGGCGCAGAGCCACTGAAATGTGGCCTTTGTCGCATAGAGGCGAAAGATGGGATTTTCCCGTTCAAAAGTCCGCAGTGAAATGTTCCTGACCTAAGAGCATGGTAATAGCCGTAGCAGGTGCATTAGTGAGCCGTTTGTTGGAATGTTGCGGCAATGAAAGAAAGACCATTCAGAATGGATGGTCTTTCTTTCACTTGGACTTACGCTACCTTAAAAATTCTAGCAGTGTGTATGTGAATATAAAACCAGCTCAAGACAATTCAATAGAATTAGGCTCAGCTCGTACAGGTTTTTCAAGCAAAGAAGTGACCCCACTTTCAAAATAGGAATAAAACACATCAGAGTTGCATTTTTTCTGTGGTGGGATTGATCTCTATCCCCCTTGAGCTTGATATCACCCATACCAACTTCAGAATAACCAATTCTTATTTTCCTTGAAAATTCTACATTCCGAGGTTAACTAACCGCAGGAATATCATTTATACTACACACAGGTGGAATTATGTCCAAATTGCCTGATTCTTCTCACAAGGGGCAATCACAAACTTATCGTGCAGATATTGATGGGCTTCGAGCTTTCGCAGTCCTTTCCGTTGTTTTTTTTCACGCATTCCCTCAGACCCTAAAGGGGGGATTTATCGGTGTTGATGTTTTTTTTGTCATCTCTGGTTACCTTATTTGCGGGATAATCCTTCGTGATTTGGGGGCTGGAGCGTTTAGTTTTGCCAACTTTTACGCTAGGCGTATACGCAGAATATTCCCCGCACTCATAGTGGTGCTGGGGACAATTCTTGTGGCTGGCTGGTTCATTCTATTGCCTGAAGAGTACGCGAATCTTGGAAAACATATATTCGGTGGAACACTCTTTTTATCTAATTTTGTATTATGGAGTGAAACTGGATACTTTGATGTTGCTGCAAAGGCAAAGCCGCTCCTCCATCTTTGGAGCCTTGGAATAGAAGAACAGTATTATATATTTTTTCCAATTTTTCTTTGGTTCTGTGCAAAAAAGAATATTCAAGCAGTGCTCGCAATCATTGTTTTATTTTTTATTTCATTTTTTGATAATATTTATTTGCATAGAGTTAGTCCCGTAATTGACTTTTATTCCCCTCTTTCTCGCATTTGGGAGCTTTTGCTGGGTGCCAGTTTGGCTGCTAGTTTCCGTCACAATGCAGTGCAAGTAGCTTATTTGAAGCTTGACGCGCTATGCAGCGGTTTTGTGTTCGTTGCTTCACAAAAAAACGATGGGCGTTCTTTGAGCGTGATTTTAGCTGTGGTCGGTTCAGTTTTGCTCGGGATGGGGCTCTTGCTTGCCCGGGAAGGTGATCCCTACCCAGGATGGACGGCATTGCTGCCAACCATGGGAGCGGGATTTTTGATCGCCGCAGGACCTCTAAATCCTATCAGTAAATATGTTCTTTCTAACAGACTTTCTGTCTTTATTGGTAAAATTTCGTATCCGCTTTACCTTTGGCATTGGGGTTTAATTTCTTTTGCCTTTATTGTTGTCGGTTCACTTGATTCAAGTACGAAGGTGTTGAGGATACTGCTTGTTGTAATATCTTTTGTGTTATCAATATTGACTTATTTTTTTGTAGAAAAAAAAGTTAGATATTATAACTCGGCTAAATTTTCAATTCCTTTTATCCTTATTATTACAATGTTGTGTATTTCTTTTTGTGGTATAATTATAAAATATAATAATGGTTTTCCCTCAAGAGTGAATTATAAAGAAGCAGAATATATAAATGACATTAATGCAAAAATAGATATTGCAAGAAAAATATGTCTGGAAATATATCCTGATTGGAAAAAGCTTAATGATAATATCTGTATGACACAAAATGCAATGGATAAAATTACAATCGCAGCAATTGGAGACTCTCATGCTGGGCATTTATTCCCAGGTTTAATTGATGCGGTTGATTCCAAAAATTTTGTTGCGGTATTTCCAGCTAGCGGTGCAGCGCCGTATATTGATATAGCTTCTTTTACTCGTGCAGGGTTGGACTTTAGAAAGAATGGAACTTTCTTGATAAATAGATCTTATGACGCTATTCTAAAAAATAGTAATATAAAATATGTTATTTTAGCACATAATCCAGAATGCTCCTATAGTGATATTATTGATAAAAGAGATGAGAGCCTGGTAGATAGGGATGTTATACTAAAAAATGGAATGCGCAGAACGTTTAAAAAACTTATAAATGCCGGTAAAAAAGTTATTGTTGTGCTCGATAACCCCAGACTGCCTTTTGACATCTCATCTTGCGTTGATCGGCCCTTGAAAGTTTTTTCGCAAAATAATGAATGTAAGTTTGAAAAAAAGACATTCGACAATGATGCAGCGGCAAATTGGTATAAAAAGATATTGTTAGAAGTTCTTAAGGATTACCCTAGCGTTGTTGTAATAGACTTAAAAAACATATTTTGCGACAACAATTTTTGTTATGGTAAGAAAGATGGAAAGATTCTTTATAGGGATACAAACCATTTATCTATAAATGGATCTCTTCTTGTTGCAAAAGAAATTTTTTCTCTAATATCTAGTAATAACATCCTTAAAGATAAATAATGGGCCAGTTTCGTTCTTTTGTAAACCTTAAAGGGGTTTGTCTCGCTAAAACCATTCAGGATCGGCTCCAAAGCTTGGTATACCAATGAAAAAGAAGTATACAACCCGTTCTAGAATATCAGGGGTCTAAATTCTGCAATCGTGGGACTGTTTGCCGTCGACCTGAATGCGTTGCAGCTTGCGTAAGTCGCAGGTGTGAACCGAAATACTCTGAGCGGTTAATGGGCGGCATCTCGCGAATGTATTGCCCATTTCAGCGAGGCAGAATCTCCTGTAGGCATAATCCATCATAATAATGATCCGCTGAGTTCAGCAACGGCAAATTCCTTGTTCAGAGTAATTTCAATATTGCATGACCCATATTACGCCTCGTTTTTGTTTAAATATTATGGTGTTATTTGCTAAATATCTTGAGTGAACATTGGAGTTGCCCCCGCTAAACCGGACACTTCAAGTTTTGCACTGAACGGATAAACTCACGAGGTGAGAGTATCCGCAGGGCCTTGTGCGGGGCATTTTCATTATAGTCTTCAAACCTGCCGGGAAGCTGTGCCATCACCGTTTCGGCGTCTGGCCGATTGTTGCAGAAGACGTAATCCCGTTTGAATGTTTTGACGAGAGCTTCAGCCATACCGTTGCTTTGGGGGCTGCGAGCCGGAGTAAACTTGCTGACGATGCCCAGCGCGGCGGCAAAAGTTATTTTCTTTTGCTGTGTAACAGGATCCGTTGTCCGAGAGCCATTCAACCGGCCGCAATGTTTTGACATCTCCAAACCGTTTTTCAACGCAGGCCAGCACGACGCCTTGCGCCATGTCGGCGCTGTACCCACCAGTGGTGGCGAAAAGGCCATCACTTCCCGGTCACAAGCATTCAACGCAAAAATAACGCGCACCTTTCGCCGTTGTCACAGGGAACCTTCAAACCCGTCAGAGCACCAACGTTGATTAGGCCGCAAGGTGGAAACTTTGCCCGTGTGCGCTTTGCCGGGCTGCTTGTCGGTAAACCGCGTCAGCAAAAGATTATTTTGCCGCATTATCCGGTATACGCGCTTGTGATTGACCGCCGTGCCGCCGTCGGCAATCAGCTGACGATTAAGTAGCCGCTGAATACGCCTATAGCCATAGTCTGGCGTCCGCCCAAGATCTCGATGATTAGCGGCAGAAGGAACGTTCTGGGCGAGGGCGCAGGCTGCGGCTGCGCTCATATGTGTTTGATCGGGACACCGCCAGGGCGTCTGTGACCCGTTTCACTGGAAATCCTCCACGCCGGACAAGGGCAGCCGCGAGATGAGTTTTTTTTCGCGGCCAATGCGAACAGCTTCCTTGAGAATTTCCACTTCCAGCGGTTTGTTGCCGAGAACACGCTCCAACTGACGGATTCATTTTTTCAGGGCCTTTATTTCGGCAACGCTGACGACCTCATCATTGGCTTCAATGGCTGTTTTGCCGCCTTCACTCATTTGTTTTCTCCAGCGGTAAAGCAAAGTTGGAGCAACGCCATACGTTCACGCTACCAGAGAAACCGACTGACCTGGGGCCATGCTGGCCTCTATCAGGCGCACCTTTTCGCCTACAGACCAACGACGACGGGGCGTTATGTTTACGATCTCCACCGTTGAGCTTGTTTTAGCACTAGTTCCAGACATAGTTCCAGCACCTCCTCCTAAGTTAGAGGGGGGTCCGGTCGAAATGGGGGCTACTCCACAGGGGGGGGTGTTGGGTAGCGTTCGCTTGTTCAAATGTTGCATGTAAATTTTTTATCCTATATCTTTGGTGTGTTATCGAATGGGCTGCGGGTTAAAATAAAAATTATCTAAGAATGTTATTTTGGCATTGAGTGAATTAAAATTTGGTTTTGTATGAGGTCTAGATATGTTTAACGATAGTAAAAAATTGCATAAATTTATATTACATTTTATTCATGGTTGTTCATTTATTTTTACGCCAAAACATACTGCTAATATAATGCAGTTAGCAACAGAAGAAAATGAATTAGAATATTTTTCTATAGAATGAGATCCAGAAATTTCTACTCCTTGTTGTTGTAAATTAACTTTTAAGCCTTGTTCGTTGCTTTTCGGAGTGAATAGTAATGAAAAAATTACTACGGAGTCTTGCCATGAAGGGTGATATGCCGTGTATATGATGTTAAACTTATCGATTGATTGTATGCATTCTCTTAGAGATTGTGTGTTATTCTCTGCAAGTTGTGCTAAAATGGCATGAAATGAATCAAGTTTATTTCTAATAAGAGAGATGCCTTTTACGCTGCTTTGATTTATTGTCCCGCTAGCACAATATGGGCTCCAATTTTCTGGAGGAGCGGTTATTTTATTTTTCAAGTTATATAATGCAAAACTAAAAACGTCAGGTTTTGGCAACCTCCAAAAAACATCAATAAATTTTCGCAGATAATTCTGACGGATATCACGCCCATTCGTGTCACAAAGTCCAAAAGTATGCTGGATAACACTAAGTACCTGCTCTTGATCAATGGCAAGCAGAAAGACGACGCCAGGGACGCCGAACAGGTGTTTGATGTTTTCCAGCAATTCAATGACATAGCTGGGGCGGCATCTGTCCAGCTCGTCGATCATGACAAACAGTGGAAAGTGTTTAGTGCCGCTTACCGGGTCTGCGGGGAGATTTTGTGCATTTTCAGATGCTTCTTTGGCGATGGCTGCAAGCTGGTTTGCAAAGTCAACTCTACGCGCATTGTTTTTGAGAAACAGGTCGGTACCTAACTCCACTGCGTCTAAAATTTCCTCTCTTGCTTCGTCGAGAGCACCGTCAACTGCTTTATTCACAGCACCAAACGCCATTTTGCATAAAATCTGAGGTGACTTTGCAAATATGTCTGATGCGGTGGTCGCCAGTTTTTTTAAGCGATTTTGGGCAATAAATTCATTCGCTTTTAGGCTTTCAGTGATACACCCAGTAAGCGCCAGCAACGGGTCGCCCGCGTGGTCCGTCCCCCAAGCGTTGAAATAAACGCAGGGGCGGTGGCGGTCGCGTAGGTCTTTTCCCCAGGCCTTGAGAAAGAATGTTTTGCCGCTGCCCCATTCCGAGGTCATGGCAATGACGTATGGGCCGGGAGCGTTGGCAATGAGCCGTTCAAGCTGATGGGCGGCTTCTTTGCGACCAAGGATATCTGTTCCCCAGCTTGGTTCACGTTCTTCCTTGCGGAAGCCGACGGCCTGGCTTGATTCTGTCTGGCTCATTCTGGTTGCTCCTGCTAATGAAGCGGCATTTGTCGTGCTTATTGGCCGATCTTTTCGTCCACATATTCCCACAAATCATATTTTTTGCCGTCAATGGTCAGCTTGGTCTTGATGCGGTCGAGGGCGAAGGTGCGTACCTCGTTGCGCAACTGGCAGAAGCCCCGAAAGTATAGGGCATCCTTGTAGTCCTTTTCTATGGAAGTGACCTTGACCGTGCGGCGCGTGCGCTCGTGCTTGCTGCTCACATAGCTGAACGTGGCTTCAAACTCGCCTTTCCACAGCGGGGTGAGCGTGTCTTTCCACGCGCCGAAGTAGGCCGACCGGCCGTCGTTGAGAACTTCCCCGGTTTCCGGGTTGTAGCGTGTGCCGTCCTCTCTCGTTTTGGTGCGGTTGTCGTATTCCCGCCAGCGCGTTAGGAATGCATTTTTCTTTTCTGTGAGGGAAGTGAACTCAGAGTTCGTCGGCGTGCTCGTGGCGCTGGTGGGCTTGTTGCCCTTAAAGCTTTTGACCAGGCGGTAAAGCTGAAAAGCCGCGAGGGTATCTATGGCAATGAGCGTGCTTATCCCCCTGCCGTGAGCGTTGTTTTTGAAGGGGATATGCCGCTAAGATCAATGAACAGCCCAAAAGTAAGAAGCAGGAAAAAGGGCGCTATGCAAAACAGCGCCACAATTTTCAGAATGCGCATTCACTCCCCCATGTTCTATTGAATGCCAGTGTCTGTCTGCGAACCCGAATTGCATAATCATATTTAGGATTCCATTTCCTAGCCTATACATGTTTGCGCCTTAACGCCAGAGGGGCAGCTATACAAAAGGCTGGCAGAAAAATCTGTCAGCCTTTTGCTTGCAATAAGCGCAGCAGCCATATCGGTTACACCTGTTTTTCAGTTACGCATTTTTCCTGTTTTGGGGGCCTTCGCGCTTGGGGTTTGTGGGGGTTATGGCAAGAACGCCGAGATGATGCGCTGGAACAATAACCATGAGTCCAGAAATGCCCCTATGCCTGGGGCGATTACGAACTGGATGTGCAGGTCGATGGGAACTGTGATGTTAATCTGCTGTGCGCCTGCTTTAAGTTGGAGCACTGCGAAAATTTTGCAGATATCAACTACAGTTCGCAAGTTTTTCATAAAATTATTCGCCATGTAAACGTCTCCTTGTGCCAAAGACGGTTAGAGGGTTTGCAAATACAGACTACAGTTTTCAAGGCTATAACAAATTTTTTGGCTATGGTTTATTCCTCCGTGATCGGTTGAGGTTGGCTATTTTTTTCCTACCAGTCCCTACATAGCACACGTGATGCTTTTTGGCAATAAAAATAATAATTTCAGTATGTTGTCAGTAAATTTTTACATTTTCCACGAAAGTTAATAGTGTGCTGGAATCGTGAATAATTTTTTCAAGTAGACCCAGAGAACACAAAAAAAGCCGGATTGCTCCGGCTTTTTCCATATTCTCGATGTGAATGAAATTTATCTAGTGCTGTGCGCATCGCGCGCAAGGCAGTTGGCAATCCACACCTTGACGAGCGCCTGGCGGCTCACGCCCAGGTGGCGGGCCTCCGTGTCCAGCGCTTCCACCATCCAGGTGGGGGAAGTCCACGTTTACCCGCTGTGTCTGTTTGTTGGGCCTGCGGGCCGCTGCCCAGTCCACATGCGCGGCAATGTCCTCACCCGCATCAAAGCGGCGGTCAAATTCCTCGGCGGAAAGCTGTTTACCATCCATAGTGTTCGCAGAAGATGGTTCACGCCTGTGCGCCGGTAAACTTTTTGCCAAAGGGGTCGATAATCGAAATAGGTATAGACGCATTTACGAGCGCGGGGTGTCTGCATGGACTTCTTTGACGATATCTTGACATCTACCTATTTAAAGAGCGCCAGCTTGCGCCTGATGCTGGACAATTTGCAGCAGTCTACATCCCCCAGTTACAAATCCGGCGACGAAATGATGGCCGAGGCCTTGACGGGCAGAATCAGAAGCAATGAATCCATGTTGCGGCAGGGGGCGAAAAACTCCACAGAAGCGGCAAATATGGCAACCATGGTTGCAACGTCCGCTTCCTCGGTGCTCGACAACCTGAACCAAATGCTGACCCTCGCTCAAGAAGTGCAGGCTGATCCAACCCAGGGCGCAGTGAACGCCGCCGAGTTCACCAACCTTGCAACGTCGCTTTCCTCAATGATAACCGGAACGGAATACAACGGTATTTCTTTGCTGGACAAGAGCGGCTGGACTGGTGACGACCGGCTCACAATAAGCGGTGATGGAAATTCCGCGACGTTAACAATACAGCTCGGCTATGGCAGCTCAACGTTTACCTTGCGCGACCTTTCCTATCTGAGCAGTTATCAAAGTGTTGATTTGAGTGATCCCGCCCTGGATATCGCCGCGTTGGTGAACGACCTTTCAACGCAGGTCAGCACTGTTGATCTTGTCTATAACAGCAATTCTTCGCTGGCGTCTTCCTATACAGATGAATCCTCACTCATGGTCGAGCAGGCAGATATACTGAAAAAAGCGGCGCAAGATGCCATGCCTACAGAAGAAGACCCGCTTTTGCGGGATATCGGCAGCATAATCTCCACTATTTCCTAACGCCGCTGGCAGGGCATTCGGCAACGGTTCTTACCGCGTCGCGTGCGTCAGGTGGGCAATGCCGCTAGGGTGGGGCAGTCCCTCTGCCGGTTCTGACCGGTGGAAATATTACTGCTTCCGTATGCTTTTCTTGACAAGTTTCAATTGGTGTTGAAATATCAATCAGTGGCGACCAAAGGCGCTTTGTCAGAAGTTGCTCCGACTATCCGAAGCCAGGTTGCATCCGCACGCCACAGGGCAAACAAGCCTGCCGGGCGTGTTGCCAGAAAAACGGCGTGGGCCGGTTTAACCCGCGCGACGAACCCGCCGCCCTTGTGACATAAACGGCAAGGGATTGGCGCGGCAGGGGCAACCCCAGCGGGCAAAAAGGGCATGTTGGGGGGCCGATACTGGCATGGCGCAAACACCGCAGCCTGACCGTGCGCGCCATCTGCGCGAGGGCGCGCCCCCTTCGGCGGGTTGCCCACGTTGCGGAGGTGGGCGCCACCCCGGGCATGCTCTGAGCCGATAATGCACGGCACGACACAGGGGGCTAATATGAACGTTCTTTTTTTGTGTACGGGAAATTCCTGCCGGTCGATACTTGCTGAGGCGCTGTTGACCGCCATGGCGCCCGAGGGCGTGCGCGCGCAAAGCGCGGGGAGCCGGCCGGCCGGATATGTTCATCCCCAGGCTTTGGCGGCGCTTCGCGAGGCGAAGCTTTCCACAGACGGCCTGCACAGCAAATCTTGGGACAATCTGCCTGAAAAGCCGGATATTGTAATAACGCTGTGCGCCGATGCGGCCGGAGAGGCCTGCCCCGTGTATCTGGGCAATGTTGCCCGCGCTCACTGGGGCCTGCCCGATCCGGCCAAGGTTGTTGGGGACAAAACCGCTGTTGCTGCGGCCTTTGCCGAAACGCTTGCGGAATTGCGCGTGCGTATATCGCAACTCGTGGCAAAGCTGCAAGAAAAGCCAGGCATGAGCGCGGCGCAGGTGCAGGCCGTGGTTGAAGCTATCGCCGCGTCGCGAAAGTGAGAAAAATTATGCGTGG
>Ga0183101_1000249_pt5 | contig 17359 bp, 10 predicted proteins | sample Biomet3_FD_127790 | JGI IMG/M metagenome (GOLD analysis project Ga0183101, IMG submission 127790) | Microbial communities from bioreactor (seeded with sewage sludge) at LBNL, California, USA - Biofuel metagenome 3 | ecosystem: Engineered > Bioreactor > Anaerobic > Unclassified ... | reverse complement strand
GACGTTTCCTTGTCAGGCCGGAAAATACGTATTTTGCAAATAGCCCAACACCAGCCATCGCCTCCGCTTCGCTCCAGCGAGTTTAAGGAAGGCGACGCCACGACCTGCTTTTGATGGTGAAAGGATTTTCTGACGCGTACGCTATCCGCCTGATTCTGGCTGCCGCGATGAAGGATGTCAGCAAAAGGCAAAATGCAGCCGGGGGCTGGCTGGGTGGGTGAGGTAGAAAAGGCAAGAAAGCAATAAAGGCAAAAGCATGTAAGAAGGCAGCGGCGGCGGGAGGGTAAGCCCTTTGATCGTGACTGCACGGAGCGTTGCATTGCCGTAACCGTGACGCTATAGCTACACTGATTTTGTATTTTTAGTGAAAGTTATCATGTAGTTGAAACAGTTTCTGCAGGAGCTGGTACAAAGCTCACTTGCAGTAATCAAACCGATCAACGGTATTCGGCTGAAGCGGAATCTGATTCGAAGTGAAAGCGTGCTCTGGCATTTACGCGTCGCGGAGGGAGATCGCCTGAGCGAGCAAAGCGAGGGAAGGAAGCTCCCGCAGCACAGGACGCGTGCCCTCGCCAAGCTATGGTAATTGAAAACCTCAAGGGGGTGGTTCGGGGGGGATGCAAGGGGGGCCGCGCAGGGGGCGCAGCCCCATAACCGGCCCCGCCTTGCCGTGCGCCGCGCAGGCGTCCCAAACTTCGCCGGAGGGCGAAACCCTGTGCCCGCAGGGCAGGATGAACGAAACATCCCCCGCCGGGCAGGCGAGAGTAGCTCGCCGCGCAGGCGTCCCAACATCGCCGGAGGGCAGAAAATTCAAATAACGACCGCCGCGCAGGCAAAAATACCCCGCGCCGCACAGGCAAAAATACCCCGCGCTGCACAGGCGCAAAAAAACAAAAACCCCGGCTGCAGCGGTGCAACCGGGGAAATTTGCGTATGCAGGCGACCTAACGCTTGCGGGTTTCGCTCGCGGGGCTGTCCACGTACAGCCAGAACAGCGCCCCAAGCTGCAGGGGCTTGGGCTGGCCGTCGGGGCCTTTAAGCGGGTCGCCGGGTATGCTGGCCATGCAGCACCACCAGCCGGGCTGGTTGAGCACAAAGGCAAATTCGCCCTTGTTGTTGGTGCGCGCCGCGATATCCTCATGCCATGAGGTCGGCACGGAGCGTTTTTCGGTATTTATGCGCGCCATGCGCACAGAGGCGGCGGGCAGCGGCTTGCCATCCATAAGCACCACGCCCGAAAACATGGCGGGTGCAGTGAGCCCAAACGGGCGTGCAAGCGGAACAATTTCAAAGCGCTGGCCCACAGGCAGGCTCCAGCCGCGTTCAACGCCGTAAACCGGAAGCGTGGTTTTGACATAGTGCTGCAAAAAACGTCCGTGCGCAGCATCCCACCATGGGCGTCCTTCGATGATAAACTGGTAAAGCCCGGGTTTGGTCAGAGCCACATTGGCTCCCCAGGCCTTCTGGTTGAGGTAGCGTATTTCTTCCAGGTCCCCCAGCAGGTCGCGCCGTTCGGGCTGCGCAACACCGTCCTTGATGGGCGTGGCGCTGTCGTATCGCAGTACTGCAAACATCTGCGGCATATCCATGACCAGCCCTTCGTACTGAAAGGGGCGCATCATGGTTATGAGCACGTCCAGTTCTTCGTTGATCTGGCCTTCAGCGGGTGCGGGGGCTGTAGCAGGTGCTGCGGCCTGGGTCTGTTCCGGCTTGGCAGGAGCTTCAGCCGGGCTTGCGTCGCCGGTGTGCGCGGGCTTGCTGTCCGCAGCAGGCTGCTCCGGCTGTTTTGCGCTGGAGTCGGCGGGCTGGTCAGCCTTGCCCGTGGCGGCCTTGGCCTCCTGCGGGCGTTTTTCGTCCTTTTTGTCTTCACGCTTGGCAGGGACATCCTGCTTTGGACGGGGTGAGGGAGCTTCAACGCTCGGCTGGCTGGGGACAAGCAGGGTTACCTGCGCTTGCGCGCTGGCGGTAAAGACCAGGCAGGCAAAAAAAGCCCATAGTGCCGCAACGGCGGCAGTTCTGTGTTTAAAAAACCCCAGATAACAGGAACAGTGTGCGCTGGGCATGGAAACTCCTGGCTGCGCCCGCATGCCCGCGTATGCGGCGGTTAAACACGGTTTGCACGCAAAAAGGGTGCAGGCGCTGGTGTATGTGCCCTGTGTATAGCTCAAGAGCATGAGCTTGTCATGTGGTGCTTGTGCGACATGGCGGAGTGGATTGCACATCCGTCGGTTGCGGGGCGCTGTTGAGAGGCGTTCGTGCTGCAAAAACAGCATCCACCCGCGCAGCGCCGCCTGCAAGCAGGGCCCGCGCCGCAGCGGCCATGGTGCTGCCCGTGGTCAAGACGTCGTCCACCAGCCATACGCGCAGCCCGTTGACGGCGGGCTCGGCGGCAAAACTGTGCCGCACGTTGCTTCGCCGTGCCATGGCGTTGAGCTGTTCCTGTTCTTTGCCGGGCACGGGCCGGGCAAGCATCCGCGTGCCCAGCGGCACACCCGAAAGACCGTGCAGCGCCTTGGCCAGCTCGTGCGCCTGATTATACCCCCTGCGGCGCAGATGGTCAGGGTGCTGCGGCACGGCGATTATCACATCAGGGCGCGGCAGGCAGCCGACGGCATCAAGAAGAAACCCGCCCAACAGCGGGGCAAGGTACAAATGCCCGTCAAATTTGAGTCGCAGCAGGGTATGGCGCAGGGCGCCCCTGTATAGCCCGTGAAAAGCGATGCCGCTCCACGGCGGAGGATTTTGCAGACAGGCGCCGCAAACCACATTGCCTTCATGCGGGTTGGCAGGCGGCAGGCCGCAACGGGGGCAGTGGGGGCCGACGTATGGGGCGAGCAGGGTAAGGCAGTCGGGACAGAGCCGCGTTTCGGCAGTGGTAGCGGACATGGGCGGATAAACAGATGCAGGAGCAGCTGCGGACTCGTACAGCGCGGCGTCAGGGGCAGAAAAGGGGCGCAGACAGTGCACGCAGCGGTTTTGCGCGAGGCCAAGCAGGTTTTGCCAGCGGGCCAGCGATGCCGCCAGCGAGGCGGCCAAACCCAATGGTCGCTGGCCAAAAAAATCGGTACGGCGGTGCTGCAGCGGCGTACTGCGAGACGGCATGCGGCGCGCTCAGGGCTTGCCCATGTCGGGGGGCAGAGCCTGCGGCAGTTCATAAATGGGGGACTGCTCCGTAGCCAGCCTGTGACCCCAGTCGTGCCCCCAGGCGTGCAAGGCAGCCATCACTGCGGGGCGGTCATGCAGGTCTTTGAGCGATTCAAGCCCGCGCAGCAGGCGGGTTTCGCGTATGCCCGCCCCAAGCGGCGCCAGAAAATACTTGAGCGAAAGCAGCGAGCCGGAAAACAGCAGGTTGCCGCGCCGCCGCCCGGCAGTCATGGCCACAAGCACGGGTTTGGTACGCGAGAGCGGCAGGGCAACGCGGTCTTCGCCGCCCTGCTGCGCCCAGAAGCGCTGCGTTCTGTCGATAAGCGCCTTGAAGTGCGCGGGCAAAAAATAAAAATAGATGGGGGAAGAAATCATGATCATCTGCGCCTCGCTGATCATCTGAAAGACTTCTTCCGCCTGATCCATGGGCGCGCACCCGCCGCCGAGACCGGGAAGGGGCCGACCAGCCAGAATGCAATTGTGCGGCGGCCTGGCGCAGCCGCCGCAGCCCGTACAGGGCGAAAAGGCATAATCTCGAAGTGCTGCAGTGCGCAGGTCGGCGCCCGCTTCAGCCATGCCGGCGGCAAAAAGGTCAGCAACGGCATCAGAAACTCCGCCCGCATGGGGGCTGCACTGTAGCACCAGGATGTTGTTCATAGCGTGAATTCACCACAAAAAGGATTGCTTTTTTTCTCATCGCCAATGGTGGTGGAGGGCCCGTGGCCGGGATAGACAACCGTGTCGTCCGGCAGCTTGAAAAGCACCTGCGTCACTGAACGCAGCAGGCCCTCGTGATCGCCGCCGGGAAAATCCGTGCGGCCAATGGAGCGGTAAAACAGCGCATCGCCGCTAAACACAAGGTTTTCATCGGCAAAATACAGAGAAACACCCCCCGGCGTATGCCCGGGTGTGGCCAGTACTTCACATTTCATCCCGCCAAACGAGGTCTTGCCTGCGGGCATGGGCTGCGCCGGGTAGGGCGTAACGGAAGGAAAACCCCACAGGCCGCCCTGCGCGGATTCCGTCCCCGCAAGACAGTTGTCGTCTGTGCTGATAAAAACGGGCGCGTCTGTTGCCTCGCGCAGCTCGGCCACGCCGTACACATGGTCAAAATGGCGGTGGGTGATGCAGATGGCAGCCAGCGTCAAACCGTGCGTGCTCAGATATTCGAGCATGGGGGCCGGGTCGCCGCCCACGTCAACGGCAACAGCCTGTTTGCCGCTGTGGATGAGGTAGCTGTTGGTCTGCAATGGGCCGAGGGGAAAAGTCGCAACGGGCATAAAAATTCCTTTGGTTGGTCGATATTATGCGCTCAATCTGTGATTGTTCGCATGTATTTCGACTTTGGGTATGCTATCGTGGATGAATTTTTCAGGCAAGAGGGTTACAGGTCTGTCGCACTGCGGCGACAACTTTTTTGCTGTTCCACAAGAGCGATAGCCGGACAGGGGGGCAAAATCAAGCGGCCAGGGGAAGCCGCCCGTGTTGCGGATTTGGTGCGTGCGCGCGTACGCCCGGTGTCTTGAAATTTTCTAGACAAGCAGCGCCAGCCACACTACACTTTAAAGATGCAAAACAACTGTCCGCAACTCGATCTTGCGCGTGAAGACCTCATGGAAATGGAAGGTCTGTTGTGCGAACAACTGTCTTCGTTTCTGTCTTTTTCGGGGCATGCCCTGTACTTTCCCACCAGTCGCGCGCCCGAAGAGCCGCAGCTTCTGACGCGCGAGCGGCGGCTGCTGCTGCCGCTGCGCCGCAACGACAGCCAGCTGGGCGTGTTTATGCTGCACGGGGTCAAGGCACGCGAGGCAAGGCCCCTGTTGCCGTTTTTGCCCGCCATTCTGGCTTTGGGGCTGGAAAATCTGGCCCGGGCCAAGGCCATGCGCACTGATGCGGTTACGGGGCTTGCCACGGAACAGGCGCTTTTTGCCCATATGGAAAACGCCGCCGAGCGCCTGCGGGCTTATCTGGAGGAGCCCGGCGCGGAAGAAAGCGGCCCCGCGCCTCTGCATTGGCTGTGCATGGGGCTTGTGCTGTTGCGGCTGTCCAACGGGCAGTCGGTGGTTCGGCGCGGCGGGCACGCCTTTGCGGAAAAGTATTTCAGATCTCTGGCCGATGCCTGCCGCGAGGCCCTGCCCTCTGACGTGCTGGCCGCCCGCGTGGGTCGCTGGGAGATGGCTCTGCTGTTCCCGGCCAGCGGGCGTGGGGCCTGCCACAAGCTGGCGCGGGCCGCGCTCTCGCGCATGGAAGCCGTGCGCATGCCGTACCCGGTGGTGCAAAAGGCCGTGAGGCCGCGCCTGTGCGCCGGTCATGCGCTGTATCCGCAAGATATGCGCGGCACCGAGCTGCATCTGGCCATGTACGATCAGGCCCGGCTGTGCATGGACCGTGCGAGGCTGGCGGCGGATGTGGCCGGGCAGGAGGCTGACGGCGCGGACGCCGTCGAAAGCCGCATCATGCCCTTTGCCCGCATATTGCAGGAGGGCGGCATGGTGCTGGAATCATTGCCGCTGGGGCGTTTGCGCCTCAGTATCGGGCGGCAGGCCAAGGCGCGCGAGGGGATGCGTTTTGCCCTTTGGGGCAGGGGCGACGGCAGCTCGCCGCGCTACAAGGGCGAGCTTGTGCTGTTGCACACTCGTGATACGGATTCCGTGGCCGAAGTGCTGCATCTCGTGGATATCACCTGTCAGCCGGAGGTGGGCGACAGGCTTACCCTGCTTGGCGAGACCCCTGTGCTGAGCCCGGACCTTGACGAGCACGACCTGACTGGCGTTCTCGGGCCCATCGCGGGAGCGGCGGCTGCTGCCGTACGCGGCAGGGGCGAGGGCGGCGCATTGGCGCAGGCCGGGCCTCAGCCGGAATGCGCGGGCGGCCTGTGCGGCCACGGCGATTTTTTGAACCGGTTTGCCCAGGAGGCGGAACGGCGCAGCCGTTTTACCCTGTGCCTGTTGCGGCTTGAGCCGGGCAGCGCCGAAACTGCCGATATAGAAGGGACGCAGGCCGCGTCCGCGCCGCAGGATATGGTTGCGGAAAACGCAAACCGGCAGGGCCTTGTGGACACGGCCCTGAGCGTTTGGCGTGCGGCGCTGGAAAAAGCGCAGGGGGCGCAGACCGACTGCGCCGCCGTAGCCTCGCCGCTGGCCGGGCGCTACGGCAGCAACAGCCTGGTGTTTTTTCATCCCGATGTGGAGGCGCAGGCCCTTGTGCCCCTGTATGAGGAGGTATGCGGGGCACTGACCGGGCAAGGCACGCTGGCCGCTGCCGGGTTGGCCGGGTATCCTTTTTTGCAGTTCAGCCGGGGCGAAATGCCCGACTGCGCGCTGAAGGCGCTGGAATACGCCCTGCTGCTGCCCGACCCCAAGGTGGGGGTGTGCAACTCGCTAGCGCTTAACATCAGCGCCGACCGGCGCTACAGTTTGGGCGACGTGTTTGGCGCTGTCGAGGAATACAAGCTTGCGCTGTTAGCCGACGAGGACAACGCCATGGCCTGGAATTCGCTTGGCGTGTGCATGGCGGCCCTGGGGCGGCAGCACGAGGCCCGGCGGCACTTTATGGAAGCCCGTCGCCACGGGCCGGATACCGCGCTGGCCGAGCAGATTTACTACAACCTGGGCACCGTCTGTCAGGGGCTGGGTGAAAAGCGGGCTGCGGCGCAGTATTACCGGCAGTGCGTCAAAATCTCGCCCGAGCATCTGTTTGCGCACATCCGTTTGGGGCAGCTGTGCGAGCAGGGCGGCAGACGGGCCGAAGCACGCCGTTTTTACGAAAAAGCCGCAGCGCTTGAGGATGCCCGCCCCAGCGGGCCAAGCCTGGCCCGCAGGCATCTTGCGCGTGTTGCCGTGCGTCAGCGCAAGGGCGGCGAGGCCCGCGAACTGCTGCATGAGGCCCTGGTTCGCAATCCTCAGGACGCCGCCTCCATGCTGCTGCTGGCCAATATCTATCTGGACAGCAACGAAGACCCCGCCATGGCCGAGCTGTTGGCCCGCAAGAGCGTCGGCCTCCACGACAGGCCCGAAGCCTGGCAGGCTCTTGCCCGCGCCCTGCGCAAGCTGGGGCGGGAGGAGGAGGCGCGGGTGGCCGAGGCCAAGGCCGTGCTCTCGTAACTTCTGCTGGCTGGACGATTTTTGCGGTGGCGGAGCCTGCAAAGGGCCCGCCGCGCCAGCCCCCACTTGTTTATTTATGTTCCAGGCCTGTCAGAAAATTTTGCCTGAACCGGCGTGCTCCCCGCCGTTGCGCCAGTGCAGCCTTTGTCCATTCCTGCCTTTAGTGCGTCCTTACGCCAGCAGTCCATTGCTTTTCAGACGCAAGCAAGGCCCCTGTCGCCAGAGGCCTTGCTTCTTTGTGTCGTATGGTTGTGCTGGAGGCTACACTTCGAAGAGCATTTCCAGATCTTCGCGGGTGAGCGACTTCCAGGTGTCCTGACCGGGAATAATGGCCTCGGCCACGCCGCGTTTTGCTTCCTGCAGCTTAAGTATCTTTTCTTCCACCGTATTCTGGCAGATGAGCTTGTACGAAAAGACCTGCCGCGTCTGGCCGATGCGGTGGGTACGGTCGGTGGCCTGACTTTCCACAGCGGGGTTCCACCACGGGTCATAGTGGATAACGTAGTCCGCCGAGGTGAGGTTGAGGCCCGTGCCGCCCGCCTTGAGCGAAATAAGGAAGATGGGAATTTCCGGGGTGTTGTTGAAGCGGTCCACCTGATCGAAGCGGTCTTTGCTCGCACCGTCGAGATAGCAGAAGGGAACCTGCGAAAATTCCAGCCACTGCTTGATGATCTGCAGCATCTGTACAAACTGCGAGAATACCAGCACCTTGTGCCCGCCTTCCACGATTTCCATAATCATGTCTTTGAAGGCGTCGAACTTGCCCGACGGCAGGTTGTTGGAAAAGCCGGGCATGTCGAGCTTGAGCAGACGCGGGTGGCAGCAGATCTGGCGCAGCTTGAGCAGGGCGTCGAGAATGGACATCTGGCTTTTTGCAAGGCCCTTTTGGTCCACATCGGCCAGCACTTGGGCGCGCAGCTTGCGCGCCAGAGCCGCGTACAGCTCTGCCTGGGCGTCTTCGAGCGCGCAGCAGGTGACGCTCTCCACCTTGGGCGGCAGATCCTTGGCCACCTCGGCCTTGGTACGCCGCAAGATAAAGGGCCGCACGCGGGTGCGCAAGTAGTCGAGGGTTTCCGCATCGCCGTCCTTGATGGGTTTGACGATGCCCCGCTGGAAGGCGTGCTGCGAACCCAGAAAGCCCGGCATGAGAAACTCAAACAGCGACCACAGCTCAAAGAGGTTGTTCTCGATGGGCGTGCCCGACAGGCACAGGCGCATGCGGGCGTTGATGCGGCGCACGGCGCGCGCCGTGATGGTATTGGGGTTTTTGATGTTTTGGGCTTCGTCAAGGATGACGGTGTTGAACTCGTACTTTTCCATCTCTTCCAGGTCGCGCCGCAGCAGCGCGTATGTGGTGATGATAAGGTCCGAGTTTGAAATGTGCTTGAACATGCCCTCGCGGCGCGTGCCGTAAATGGTCAGCCGCCTGAGGCCGGGCACAAACTTTTTCGCTTCGCGCTCCCAGTTGGGCAGCACCGAAGTGGGCACAACGATGAGGTTGGGGCCATCGTGGTGCACGTCAATCATATGCTGGATGAAGGCCAGCGTCTGCACTGTCTTGCCAAGGCCCATTTCGTCGGCGAGTATGCCGCCAAACCCGTACTCGGAGAGAAAGTTGAGGTACGAGAGGCCCTGTACCTGGTAGCTGCGCAGGTTGGCGTTGAGGCCCTTGGGCGGCGCAATGGGCCGAACCTCGCGGAACGAGCGGATTTTTTCGCGCAGGTTGTTCCAGAAGGAGTCTGTGGCCGCGCCGGGGAGGTCTTCCAGCAGGCTGTCGAGCACCGGGGCCTCGAACTGCTTGAATTTTTGCTGGGGGGGCTTTGAAGGGTCGAGACCCAGAGCCGTAAGCTTGTGCGAAAGTTTTTCGAGCCATGCCTCGGGCAGGCTGGTGTACGAGCCGTCTTTCAGCTGCACGTAGCGCTTGCCGCGCGTCCAGGCCTTCCATATTTTTTCCAGGGGCAGGCTCTGGCCTTCGTACTCCACATTGATGTCGAGCGAAAACCACTTTTCCTTCTCGTTGCTGACGACCTCCGCCGTGATGTTGGAAGAGGCCGTGCGCACCTTGTAGCGGGAGAGGGCCTTTTCGCCGTAGACGCGGTAGTTTTCGATGAGCTTGGGGTACGAATCAAGCAGAAAGGCAATGGCTTCTTCCGGCTCGAGAAACCACAGCTTGCTTGAGCGGGCCTGAAAGTCCATGCCGCTCAACTCGTTCATCAGCTGGGCTTCTTCGTCCTGATGACGGCGCACCAGGTAGGTCTGACCCTCAAAGGCGTAGCTGCCGGTCTGGAAGTCGGGGTTTGGGCCGTTGAGTGTAAATTCGCCGTGGCGCGTCTCGTAAATGTTGTCGATTTCAAGCGTCAGCAGGCTGCCCTCCTCATCGAGGAAGAGCTTGGGATTATACGTGGCAGGCTGAAAAACCGGTTCCATGAGCTTGAGGAACTGCTGCGGCTCGTACAGCTCTGAGGCGGGCAGGCGCGTCCACACGCGGTCGAGAAATTCGGAAATTTCTTCGTGCGGCACAACCGGGCGCTCGTAAATGAGGTTGCGCACCAGCGAGGGATACAGACCCGTCTGCACCGGGTAAAAATTGTGCTGATAGCAGACCCACAGCGGCATTTGCCCATGAAAGGTGATGGGCGCGTCCTCGGGCGAGGTGCTTTCGGGCTGGTTGCGGTCGCCGGGGTTGGTGCGCCCCGCGCGTATGGGCAGGGGCGGGCGTCCCTCGCGCTTGAGCAGCACCTCAAAACGAAAGCCCGCGTCGTCAAGTATGGGCTTGAGCTTGAGGGCAAAGGGCGTGCTCTCGATGCGGCAGGGTTTGTCCGTGTCTTTCCACAGCAGGTAATATTCTTTGCGCACAGACCAGAAAAACCACGAGGTCAGCCCTTGTGGAATTTCAACCCGATGCCCGTAATAGTCGAGGTGCTGGCCGATCTGCCGGGCGACATGCGGCAATTGTGGTGAGAATTCGCACCATTCGGGGTTTTGGATGATCTGGTCCAGCGTTACCTCGCTGTGTACGCTGGAGAGCCCGGACTTGTTTTGCCGACCACGGAAAAAGGAAACCAGCAGGCGGCCCTGCTCCGGTTCAAAGCGAAAGATGAGGTAATGGCGGCCCGGCTCCGGCTCCATGTCGGTGGAAAAAAAGTTGCGGAAGCTCTGTTTCCAGTCGGTGCTGGGGGGCGGGGTTTCTTCCGGGTCGCCCTGTTCCTTGCGCAGTTCTTCCACAAGGCGTAATGCCAGAGCGGCCACATGGCGGCAAATGCCGGTGAACGCGTCAGAGCAGTTGCACTGGTGGTGGGTGCTGCGATCCGTAATGGTAAGGCTCAGGCTCGGCGTAAAGACCTGCAGATCGTCGCCCTGTATGACGCCCTGCACATCCCAGGTTTCGCCCTCCTGGATATTTATTTTTTGCACCTCACCTTCGGACAGGATATAGTAGGCGGCGTCACGAATGTATTCCGGCACGCTATCGTGCAGAAAAGCTTGGCACATTTCGCGGACGACGCTCTGTTCAGATCGACTCATGGGTTCCCCAAAATACTCCGCAGAAATTTCTGGAAAATTCCAGAAACGGAGAGACGTTATGACGTTTGCGACAAATAGCACAGGTGGGGGGGCGAAAGCAATATGATGTGTCTCTTTTATGAAAAAAATAAATTTTGAGCGCTCAATCAATATGTTGGACCCAATATCATACTGCCGAGACAGGATTTTTTACGGGAAAAAAGCGGGTTTTATGGGCATTATTTTATCCGTGTTTATCTGCTTATGGAGTTTGCCCGCATTCTGCGCATCCTCTCCTGGCGACCTGCCCGAAGAAACCGGAGCGGATTTGGCAAAAAGCGCCGCGCCCAGCGGCCCCCCCTCCGACGGGGGCAGTATTTTTTTTGGAACCATAGGCGAGGCGTCAAACCTTATTCCCTATCTTACCTCCGACTCAGCCTCGCATGAGGTGGCCGAGCTCATTTACGTGGCCCCCCTGCGCTACAACAAAGACCTGCAGGCAGAACCCTGGGCGGCGGAATCGTGGAGCATGGAGGACGAGGGCAGGCTCATGCGCTTTACCCTGCGCAAGGGCATACTGTGGGAAGACGGGCAGGAACTCACGGCGGATGACGTGGCCTTTACCTGCAAGCTGGCAGCCGACCCCGCCACCGGCAGCCCTTACGCCGAGGATTTTTTGCGCATCAAGGACCTGCGCGTCATCGACCGCTATACCTTTGAGGTGCGCTACGACCAGTTTTTTGCCCGGGCGGTCTCCACCTGGATGAACCCCATCCTGCCCAAACATATTCTGGAAGGGCAAAATATTCGTTCAACGCCCTTTGCCCGCAAACCCATGGGCGCTGGCCCCTACCGCCTCAAATCGTGGGAGCCGGGCAGCCGCATCGTGCTTGAGGCTTCGCCCACATATTTTGCGGGCAAGCCGCACATAAACGAGGTGGTCTACAGAATCATACCCGACAACGCCACCATGTTTATGGAAACACGCGCGGGCAGGCTGGACGTTATGGACCTCTCGCCCCTGCAGTACCTGCGGCAGACCTCTGGGCCCGAATGGCAAAACAGGTTTCACAAATTCCGGTATCTGGCCTCGGTCTATATTTTTTTGGGGTTCAACCTCGAACATCCGTTTTTTAAGGACGTGCGGGTGCGGCGGGCCATCTCCATGGCCATCGACCGCGACGGCATCATCAAGGGGGTGCTGCTGGGGCAGGGCGTTCCGGCTTTTGGGCCGTTCAAGCCCGGCTCGTGGCCCTATCATCCGGGGCTCAAGCCCATGCCCAGAAATGTGGCCGCCGCCCGCGCCCTGCTGGCCGAGGCTGGCTTTGCCGACCACAATGGTGATGGTGTGCTAGACCGCGACGGCCAGCCTCTGGCCTTTACCATTCTGACCAACCAGGGCAACGAGCAGCGCATACTTGCTGCCACCGTGATGCAGTCGCAGCTCAGGGAGGTCGGCATCGACGTGCGTATCCGCACCGTAGAGTGGGCGGCCTTTATCCGCGAATTTGTCAACAAGGGGCGCTTTGACGCCGTGCTCCTGGGTTGGACCATCCCGCAGGACCCGGATCTGTATTCCGTATGGCATTCGTCGCAGACCTTTGAGGGCGGGCTCAATTTTACCCACTACCGCAACCCCGAGGTGGACAGGCTGCTTGAAGAGGCGCAGTCGACGCCCAACCAGAAAAAACGGGCCGAGCTGTATTACCGGATTCAGGAAATTTTTGATGCCGACCAGCCGTACTGCTTTTTGTTTGTGCCCTATGCCCTGCCTGTGGTGCAACGGCGTTTTCAGGGTATCGAGCCTGCTCTTGCGGGCATCATGTATAATTTTGAAAAATGGTGGATTCCCAAGATCTTGCAACAGCCGCAAATGCAGCCTTAAACGTGCGAACGTCGGCATCGGCCCTGCCTGAGGCGCGTGGCTGCGGCTGGCGCGCAGGGTGCGGCAAGGTCTGCCGCGCCCCTTGCGGGTAGTTGCAATACTGCGTGCGGACGCAGTATTCTTGGGGGTTGCCCGCTCGCAGCGTTGACAAGGCCGCGCCAGTCGGAACATAGTTTAACACGTGGTGAAGAGATTTTTTTACGCTGTGGGTGGATGTTACGCATGATTCGTATTCAGGAAATTCTCGATAAGGTTTCGGCAGGCAACCCCAACGCGGATCTGGAGCTGATCCAGAAGGCGTATGTGTTTGCCGCCACCGCCCATGCGGGGCAGACCCGCCTTTCGGGTGAACCTTACCTCTCCCACCCGCTGGCGGTGGCCAGCATCCTGGCAGAAATGGGCTTTGACGAGCCCACCATCGCAGCCGGTCTGCTGCACGATACGGTGGAAGACACCAAGGCCACCATTGAAGAGCTGGACGAAAATTTTGGCGAAGAAGTGGCCGACATCGTCGACGGCGTCACCAAGATCAGCCAGATTACCTTTGAAAACAAGGAAGAAGCCCAGGCAGAGAACATCCGCAAAATGATTTTGGCCATGAGCCACGACATGCGGGTTCTTATGGTCAAACTGGCCGACCGCCTGCACAACATGCGCACGCTTGATTTTCAAAAAAGCCACAAGCAAAAGCGCATAGCTCAGGAAACCATGGACATCTACGCGCCCCTGGCCAACCGGCTGGGCCTGTATGTGATGAAGCGCGACCTGGAAGACCTGAGCTTCAAATATCTGCGCCCCGACATCTACAACCAGATCGAGCACTGGCTAGACAACCATCAGGTTGTGGAAAAGCAGATCATCGGCAAGGTCGTGGGGCTGATTCAGGATCTGCTGGAATCAAACGACATCTCCGGGCAGGTTTACGGGCGCATCAAGCACAAGCACAGCATCTACAAAAAGATGCAGGCACAGTCCATGACCCTGGACGAAATGCACGACATCATGGCCTTTCGGGTGCTGGTGCAGGACATCAAGGATTGCTACGCGGTGCTGGGGCTTGTGCATTCCCAGTGGCGGCCTGTGCACGGGCGCTTTAAAGATTACATTTCCATGCCCAAGACCAACGGCTACCAGAGCCTGCACACCACCGTCATCGGGCCGGAAGGCGAGCGTATTGAAATTCAGATACGCACCGAAGAGATGCACCGGCAGGCCGAGCATGGCGTGGCCGCGCACTGGCTGTATAAGGAAAAAGGCCGCGTCAACAGCAAGGATCTTGAGCAGTTTGCCTGGTTGCGCGAAATTTTTGAGCGCCAGAGCGAAGAGACGGACTCCCGCGAGTTTATGCACTCGCTCAAGATGGATCTGTTCAAGGACGAGGTGTACATCTATACCCCCGCTGGCGACGTCAAGGAACTGCCGGAAGGCGCAACACCCCTCGATTTTGCCTTTGTCATCCACTCCAAGGTCGGCCAGCACTGTAGCGGCGCAAAAATCAATGGCCGCCTCATGCCCCTGGGCACAGAGCTGAAAAACGGCGATGTGGTCGAAATTCTTACCGACCCCACGCGCAATCCCAACCGCGACTGGCTCAAGATAGTCAAAACCGCCAAGGCCCGCAGCCGTATCCAGCACTATCTGCGCACCGAAGAGCGCGCGCACGCCGTGGCGCTGGGGCGCGACCTGCTTGAAAAAGAAGGGCGCAAGGTCAGCCTCAACGTGGGCCGCGCCACCAAGGAGGGGCACCTGGCCATTGTGGCCCAGGAAATGAATTTTGAAAGCGTGGACGACATGGTGGCCGCCGTGGGCTACGCCCACACCACTCCCCGCAAGGTGCTCAATCGCCTGTACGCAGCGCTGCATCCCGAGGCCGCCACTGCCGCCGAGCCTGCCCCGCCCACGGTCAAGGAGAGCAAGGAGGCCGCCTCGCGCAAGGGCGAGGGCGTGGGCATATCCGGGGTGGACGGCGTGCTCATGCGTTTTGCCAAGTGCTGTAACCCCGTGCCGGGTGATCCCATTATTGGCTATATCAGCCGGGGGCTCGGCATCAGCGTGCACCGGGCAGACTGCCCCAATGTAGCCAATATGGAGCCTGAGCGGCTTATCTCGGTGCACTGGGACGGCATGGAAGAAAAGCCCTACGCTGCGGGCATATTCATTATCGCCAAAAACGAGCAGGGCGTGCTGGCCAAGGTTGCCGAGGTCATGGCCCGCAACAACGTCAATATTATCGGCCTGAATATGGACAATCAGGTGGATGGCCGCGCCAAGATGCGTTTTACCGTCGAAGTGCGCGACGCCACCCAGCTGTATCAGCTTATCGAAGCCATACGCGTACTGCCGCCCATATTTGAAGTGGTGCGCGACACTGAGGTCGACGCCACATAGACGCCGCGCCCGACAATGGCGTAAAACCGGCTGCTTCTAACGAGGCAGCCTTTTTTTGCGCTTTTTGCCGCTGCTGGGTTGGTTGTGGCCCTTGACAGGTTGCTTATATCACGTCGCTTTATAATAAGGTGGCCAGTCAGAATCAAAAGCGCATAAAAAAATGTATTTCACTGGATGCAATGTGTGATGCAAGCAACTGTGTTTAAGTATGAACAAATTTGTATTGGTTACTTGAGCTATATTTTGTCTTTTATTGGGGTAAGTATAGATGTGGTAACCTAAAATGCACTTTGTATGTTTATTTAAAATCGTTTATATGATAAAAAATATTATACTTTTATTTGCGCTTATTGCGTCATTACAGTTTGCATGCATATGTTAAATTGTAGATGTGATAATGGCAAACATGTCAAAAACAACCTAAATTAATTTACATTTTGTCCGTATTATGAAATGTGTGATATATCCGCGTCAAAGAATACTTTTGCTGATCTAAACTGACATGCAAAAAAAGGTGTTGTTATGCCAAAAATTACAACAATGCAGAAATTGTCAGGGTTAAGTCTGCTCCTGTGTTTATTTACAGTGATTATAGGTATGTATGGCGTCGGTAAACTGAACAAACTTGCCGTTGATGTTGAAGAACTGAACTCCATGCATATGCGTGGTCTTAATCTTGTCCGTGTGCTCAATATAGACATCCTGCGAATTATCCGTGAGGAAAAAAACCTGATCATCAGCACAACGGAAGAAGGCAATCGTCATGCTCTGGATAATGTACGCAAGGAATATGAGATATTAAATGCCCACCTCAAAGAGATGCCGCGCTATTTTGTCACGCAGACCGCCGCGCAGATGCTGTTGGAGCTGAATGTCATGATCAGCGAGTGGCGCAGCGTGCATGACAAGATCATGGAGCTGGGCCAAACGACTGACCCCGCAATGAATGAGCAGGCGCAAGAGTTGTCGTCAACGCAGGGGCGCGTACTGGCAAGAAAACTCGCCGATCAGCTGCAGGCCATTGGCGAAAGAAAAATGGAATTCGCTCAGGAACTGAGCAACAGAAGCATCAAGGACTATGAAACCGCACGGATGATGACCATCGCGGGCGTGGTGTTGTCTGTCATCATCGGCCTTGGCCTGGGCTATGCTATTTCGCGCAATATGCTGCGCCAGCTTGGCGACGAGCCGATTGCACTTTCCGAGCTGGCCTTGCAGATTGCTGGCGGCGACCTGGAAGCAAAGTTTAACCCCGCGCGGCCCGATATCGGCGTTTTTGGAGCCATGAAGCGAATGGTCGCCACGCTCAAGGGCAAAATTGCCGAGGCTGATGAAAAGAGCCAGCAAGCGCGGGAAGAATCCCAGCGCGCCCAACAGGCCACGACCGATGCGGAAGAAGCCCGCCGTCAGGCCGAGCGCGCCAAGGCCGAGGGCATGCTTCAGGCTGCGCGGCAGCTTGAAGGCGTGGTGGGAATTGTCACCTCCGCCTCTGAAGAACTGTCTGCCCAGATAGAACAGTCTAGCCGTGGCGCTGACGAACAGTCTGGCCGCGTGCGCGAAACCGCAACCGCCATGGAAGAGATGAACGCCACCGTGCTGGAAGTTGCCAAAAATGCCCAGCAGGCTGCCGATGTGTCAAACAACGCCAAGAATCAGGCCATAGAAGGGGCGCAGATAGTCAACGATGCCGTCAAGGGCATATCCACGGTGCACACACAGTCTATTGCCATGAAGCAGGACATGGATGCCCTGGGCAAGCAGGCGGAAAGCATCGGGCAGGTCATGGGCGTCATTGCCGATATTGCCGACCAGACCAACCTGCTTGCCCTCAACGCCGCCATTGAGGCCGCCCGCGCTGGCGACGCCGGGCGCGGCTTTGCCGTGGTGGCCGACGAGGTGCGCAAACTGGCGGAAAAAACCATGACGGCAACGCAGGAGGTGGGCCGGGCCATCAAGGAGATCCAGGCAGGCACCGCAAAGAATATTCAGAATGTCGAGCAGAGCGGCGTAGCCATTGAGGCGGCCACAAAACTCTCTGTGCAGTCGGGCGAATCGCTGAAAAATATTCTTGAGTATGTTCAGCTGGTCAATGATCAGGTGCAGTCCATCGCCACCGCAAGTGAACAGCAGTCTGCCGCCAGTGAGGAAATAAACCGTTCTGTCGAGCAGATTTCGAGCATTTCGGCCGAGACTGCCCAGGCAATGGAGCAGGCCTCAAGGGCGGTGGTTGATCTGGCCCAGCAGTCGCAGGCGTTGCAGAAACTTATTGGCGAGATGAAAAGCCAGGGATAATCGCCTCGCGCCCGCCGTATCTAAAGGCCGCCCCTGCCGGGCG
>Ga0183101_1000349_pt4 | contig 17385 bp, 16 predicted proteins | sample Biomet3_FD_127790 | JGI IMG/M metagenome (GOLD analysis project Ga0183101, IMG submission 127790) | Microbial communities from bioreactor (seeded with sewage sludge) at LBNL, California, USA - Biofuel metagenome 3 | ecosystem: Engineered > Bioreactor > Anaerobic > Unclassified ... | reverse complement strand
TTGGTTCGCGCCGTGATCAGACAGCTCATCAAGCTTAGTGATTCCGCCTTCACAGCCGGCTATCTGTTTTTCCAGCTTTTCCATCAGGTTCCTGAAATCAGCGGGATAGGCCACTTCGAATCCCTTTCTCCTTATCAGTCCGCCGTCTGTTTCAACGATACCGTCGGCCATAAGCTTTTCTATCAAAGGTCTGTGACCTTCATTTTCGTCATATGCATGCCATGGGTTATTCTGCTTTTCAGTTCTTCCGAAGTCATTCCCTTTGCATATGGACTGGCGCGGTGAAATTCATCCATTGCCAAAACGCAGGAGTCTTTTATCTTTGCGTAATACTTCCGGTGGATGTAGACTTCGTTCCCCGTATTTATCAGGATGCCAGCCGACTCAAGGCGTTTCAGCCGAACCCGAAGCACCTCTTCATCTTCGCAGAGTTTGCAGGCCAGCCTTCTGATGGTCGCCGCCTCACTGCTTAGTTCTTTCACTGTGATCTCCGCAATATCGTCAGCACTGCCCTTCAGTTTGGTTTCCAGTGATTTGATCCCGCTTTTGTCATACCGCTTGTGCTTCTTAGGACATGCATCCAGTATCTCTCCGCCCCCAATGGACTCCAGCGGAGAATAGAACCTGATGATATATCTGTCGCCTTTTTTTACATTCACAGGCTCTTCCATGTGCAGCTGAGCGAGGCCCTTCTCGCCCTCGGCAAGTTCATCGCGGTCAAGGAGTATGACCTTGCAAAGCGCGGCCTTCGACCCGCAGTAGAAATGAAGCCGCGTTCCGTTTTCAACTTTTCTTTTCGTCCCGCGGAAGAGTTCTATGCTGACGTCAAGCAGCATCGACACCTCCAGAGAACCTTCTGCTGCGATCACATCGCCACGGTTAATATCCGTTTTCTTCAGATTTGCTGTATTGATGGCTGTACGCTGTCCGGCAAACGCTGTATCTGCTGCTTCATTATGCACCTGAATATTTCTTATCTTGACCGGCAGCCCTTCCGGGTACAGCGTCAGCCTGTCTTCTGCCGATACGCTGCCCTGCAGAGAAGTGCCCGTAACGACAGTCCCAAAGCCCGTGATCGTAAATACACGATCCACCGGCAGTCTGTACAGATAAGGCTGCAGCTTACGCTGGATCTCTCCATATGTCTGCTCCAGCCTGCCGGCAATCAGTTCTTTCAGTTCCGCTATATTATATCCTGTAAGCGCTGAAACTCTTATCATTGGCGCCTTTTCCAGAAACGATCCTTTGACCATGCTTCTGACGTCTTCCTCAATAAGCTGTTTCCAGTCTTCATCGCCGACGGCATCATCCTTCGTCAAAACGATTATGCCGTCTCTAACCCCCAGCATATTCAAAATCTGAAAATGCTCAACAGTCTGCGGCATGACGCCTTCGTCAAGCCCCACAGTCAAAAGCACCATATCGATCCCGCCTATGCCGGCCAGCATATTGCTTATGAATTTCTCATGTCCAGGCACATCAATAAAACTGATATCATAGTCTCCTATGATCAGCTCTGCAAAGCCATTTTCTATTGTGATGCCTCGCCGCTTTTCTTCGGCCAGTCTGTCAGTATCAGTCCCGGTCAGCGCCTTTGTGAGCCATGTCTTGCCATGATCAACATGCCCTGCCGTACCGATAACGATATTTTTCATTGCTCCCTCACCCTGATTTCTTAAAAGGGAGCTGCTCCATTTCGAAACAGCTCCCCGCAATAATTACATTATGATCATATCCTGCCTTCTGCGCCCAGCCTTTCGGCCTTTTCGATGATCAGCTTGATCTCCGCATCGGTCACAGTCCTGACGTCAAATATCAGGTTGTCCTTATTTATTCTGCCGACCACCGGCACCTTACCAAGGCGGAATGCCTTTTCCAGCTCGTCTGCTGAGACTTTGTCTGAATAGAAGGCTACCGCAAAACCGCTGAGTTCTGCTGTCGGCGCTGAACCGCCGCCTACCTGGTCGATGCATTTCGTGACCTTTGCCCTAATGGATGGGCTGGCCTTTTCCAAACCTTTTGCCAGATGGTTAGCCCTGGTCCTGAGTTTTTCACGCGGGGCTGCCACGCTTGCAAGTACAGGCACATTCTCCAGCGCTTTCTCCACATCGTAGTACTCACGCAAAGTTGCCTCCAGGGCTGCGATGGTCATTTTGTCGACCCGGAACGCTCTGGCCAGCGGATGTTTTTTCATCATATCTACGTACTGTTTCTTGCCGGCGATTATGCCGCACTGCGGTCCTCCAAGGAGCTTGTCGCCGCTAAACATGATCACGTCGGCGTACTTCAGGCTGTCCTTTACCGTAGGCTCGTCGATGCCAATGCCTCTAAGGTCTGTCATCAAGCCGCTGCCAAGATCAAAGATCACCGGCAGGCCAGTTTTAGCGCCAAGAGCAGCTAAATCTTCCAGCGAAACGTCTTCCGTAAAACCTACTATCTTATAATTGCTGGTGTGAACCTTGAGCAGTGCCGCCGTCTCTTCCGTCAGCCTGTTCTCATAGTCCGCCAGATGGGTTTTGTTGGTGGTGCCGACCTCAGCGAGGATGGCGCCGCTTTGTTCCATTATGTCAGGTATGCGGAACGAACCGCCTATCTCTACCAGTTCGCCTCGCGAGATGATGATCTCACGGCCTCTGCCGAGAGCGGAAAGACAGAGCATCACGGCCGCGGCGTTGTTGTTGACCGCCATTGCCGCCTCAGCCCCGGTGATGTCCGTTATAGTCTTCTCTATGTGTGAATGGCGCGATCCCCTTTGACCGGCTTCAATGTCGTACTCAAGGTCGGAGTAGTTTGATGCCGCCTCGATCACTGCCTTGCACGCGCTTTTGGAAAGCCTCGCTCTGCCCATGTTTGTGTGGAGCGTAACTCCCGTGGCGTTGATGACCCGCCGCAGGCCCGGCATGCTTGCCTCCTCGGCAATGTCAGCTGCAGCCTTTGCGATACTTTCAACGCTGATTTCCGCAGCATCTGTCAGCTCGCCGGACAATATTCTCTGGCGGGCGCTGTCGATGGCTTTTCTTGCTGCAGAAAGCAAAATCGCATGTGGAATGCGATCGTCAAGTTCTGTCAGATATTCATTTCTGAGCACTGCATCTACCTGAGGCAGGCTCCTGATAAGTTCTTTATCCATGTGTTTTCACCATTTTGCTGATCTGATGTTTCTATAATTGGCGGGAGCATGTGGGAATCGAACCCACCCAAGAAGCTATTAACTCCTCGAACTGGTTTTGAAGACCAGAGAGCACACCAGCACCCATCTGCCCCCATAATTAATTGATAGAACTAGATTACTCTATCGGTGAAAAAAAGTCAACAGATTGTTAAGGTTGTCGGTCACGCCAAAATGGTTTATAATTGAAGTCAGAATAATAATAAGGAGGTGAACCGTCTGATGAAGTACAACAAACTTACGCAAATGACCATGAACGCCGGCTGAGGAGCCAAGTATGAGCCTGATGCTCTGGCACAAGTTTTGTGTCAATTAGAACCAATCGATGATCCAAATTTAATTGTCGGCTTTGATTCAAGTGACGATGCGGCCGTATATAAAATCAGCGACGAGGAATCGATCATTCAGACCGTCGACCTGTTCCCTCCTATTGTCGATAATCCGGAGACGTATGGGGCAATTGCCGCGGCCAACGCCCTCAGCGACGTTTACGCAATGGGCGGAACACCTAAACTCGCGCTCAACATTCTCTGCATTCCAGCAGACATGGACAAAGAGCTGGTTTCCGGCATACTCCACGGCGGCAATCAAAAGGTCAACGAAGCTGGCGCCGTCATCTGCGGCGGTCACACGATCAAAGACAACGAGCCGAAATACGGACTCAGCGTCACAGGATTCATCAAAACCAGCGAAGTCGTAACCAACAGCGGCGCAAGGCCAGGCGATGTCCTTATCCTGACGAAACCAATAGGCACCGGCATACTGAGCACAGCGATGAAGTCAGCGCTGCTAGGCGACGAGTCATATAACGCAATGGCTGCGTCAATGATGTCCCTAAACGGAACAGCATCCAGAATCATGAAGCAGTTTGCCGCCAGCGGATGCACTGATATCACCGGCTTCGGGCTGGCAGGCCACGCCTATGAAATGGCCAAAGGCAGCGGGACGTCAATAATAATAAACAGCAGAAAAGTGCCAATACTTCCTCAGGCCGAGGAGCTGGCTTCCTATGGGATACTGCCAAGCGGCACACATTCCAACAGAAGATGGCTCTGCGGAAATGTTGATTTTTCCGATGAAGTGTCTCTGACTACACAGGATCTCATGTTTGATCCGCAGACGTCAGGCGGGCTGCTGTTCACTGTAAAGGAAAGTCTAGCTGACAGCTGCCTCCGCGCGCTGATAACCAACGGCGTACAGGCTGCAGAAATCGGATACGTTGACGAGAGTCAGACGAGCGCAGTAAAGATCATCTAGCGAGTTGCCCGGCAAAGGCAACAAACCAATACCAACGTCCACTCCCAACAATTGTAACGAGTATCAAGGGGTGTCATATGAACGACAAGCAAATTGAAGCATTTATGGCAGTTGCAGAGACGTTGAATTTCACGGATGCTGCAGAGCGAATATTTACGACACAGCCAACGATAAGCAGATATATCAATACGCTTGAAGATGAATTTGGCTTTGCTTTGTTTTATAGAAATAACAAGGAAGTCAGGCTTACAAGTTCCGGAGTTATTATGTACAATCTGCTCAGCAAATGGAAATCAGAATTTGAAGAGCATCTGGACATTGCTAAGAATATGGAATTGGGCAAGGATGGTCTTATAAAGATTTGTTTCCCTGAAATACTGCAGCTTGACAACTTGTGGAGTGACATAATCCCAAGTTTTATGCTGACATACCCTAATATCCAGCTGGAATTTGCATGTATAGATTCCAGCAGCGTCAGGAAGTGCATAAAAGACGGAACCTTTGACATGGCATTTGATCATGCAAGCGAGCATATTGACAGCGGTAATCTGGTTGAAGATCCTGCATTTTCAACCAACATGGTTCTTGCATGCAGTAAAAAACACCCTATTGCCAAACGGGGCTACATCTGCGCCGAAGATCTGGCAAATTCAACCATTTGGACTATCTTTTCAGAAGAAATGCTTAATAAAATGATCAAGGATCTGTACAGGCATTACGGCATTAGTTCATGGAAAATTCACCGTGAAGAAAAATTCAGTACAGTCCTAATCAATGTCCGCATGGGAAATGGAATATTGTTTATCGATCCCATCACATACAACATCAGTGAAAAGGACTACGCCATTTTTGAATTGCCAAATGAATACTCCAGAATAGATTTTTCTGTATTTTGGAAAAAAACAAATATGAATCCCGCGTTGCCCTTGTTGCTGAAATTTTTAGCAGATACAAGAATGCCGGCGTAAGCCGGTATTTTTTTATGCAGCTCTTTTGATTATGAGCCATAATTCCAAAAGCGTATGACAAGAATAGACTATTAGAATTGTACTTTAAAAAGCTCAGGAAATATAATGTTGATATGGCAGATAAATAAACAAAGAAAACATAGGAGGTAGCGAAATGTCAGTAATGAATACGACTTTGATTCTGCATTATATTAACAACGTTGACTTTATACCGGAAATGGAAAGATGGTTTGTTCACTATCACTGCCCGCAGGTGATGGCACAGGAACCATGGCTGACCAGATACTGCATGTATCGGGTACTGCCCGCAGCTAAGGGCATGGAGACCATGGGCTTTATGAACTACAGAGTACATGAAAATATGGGGCTTTCAGTTGAAAGCAGACGCAGTATGCGGGGACTTTTGGCAATGACACCTGAGCCGTTTGAAAATCCAATGACCGTAGCTGCAGCAAACTTTCCGTCAGAACCTAGTGAAGATTTTTTCGGACAAAGTCTAAATCATGCAGACGCAGCATTCATCAGATTTATCACATTCATGTCTTATCCTGACTATATTTCTCGAGATGAAGGAGAGGACTGGTTCTTAAATACACATGTACCTGAGGTATGCAGATTGCCTGGGTTATTGCGTTTTTTCAGCCATAAGTGCTATGACAAATTCTACTCTCCAATACCGTTAAGTGACGATGTACCAGATTTTTCAAACTTCGGCGGACTATTCTTTAATGAATGGGATAGGGTAAGCGAAATGTGGTTTCCAAGCAATTCTGCGTGGACTAAGGCATTTATGGAAAACCCCGATGCTTTTACCAAGCCAAGTTGGGCGACATTAGATAAATATCCATTTGTGAAGCCTATGGAAGATTTCGTCTGCACTAGTATTTTGGAACGCCCAGATCAAAATACGCTGAAAAATTATGACGGCTGTATTTTTTAATTATTTGAAGGAGAAGAAAATGGATAAGAAAACCAGTTCATTTAATCTGGGCAAGCAAGGGTTGGGAATTACGATGTTAGCTTTTGTGTCATGCTATGTTTACTCTGCATTGACATCAGATTCGCTAAACGTCACAATTGGTGTTTTCGGAAAGATGGGCATGAGTACTGACATACTATATTCTCTTTCCTCAGTCGCAACGATTTGCGGTATCATTGGTTCCATTATTATTGGGAAAATAATGAGTATGAAAACAGTAAGGCTGACTTGGGGTGTATCAATGCTTTTGACTGGAGTATTTTCAATCATATGGTCTCATGCACATGTGGTAGCAGTATACGCCATTGGTTATCTAGTGTGCTACACCCTTGCACTTGCATCTGCGATGCTGCTTAGCGGCGAAGTATTAGCTCGCTGGTTCCCGAAGAAACGCGGAATGGCCATGGGAATATCAACTGCAGGATATCCTCTGTCCGCAGCGACTACCACTGCTGTCTGCAATGCTTTTGTTGGTAAAGCAGGAATAAGCGGCTTCTATATTTACATAGCAGCCATCGCCATTATAACAGGCATAATAATTATTGTATTTGTAAGGGATTTTCCCGAAGAAAAAGGTGCATTCCCTGACAACGACAAGGATTTTGACTTTGAACTTGCGAAAAGAGAGCATGAAAAAAATCTGGAATACTTAAAGACATCCAAGTGGACGGTAAAGAAATGCATCTCAACAGGCCGTATGTGGCTGCTTTGGATTGCTATAGGAATCAATGCATTTCTGTCAATGGGCATCATGTCGAACTTTGTTGGAAAATTCATGGAATCAGGATACAAAATGCCAGAAATACTGGTCATGCTGGCAATAGCCGGTGTTGCTGCTATTCCAGGATCGATCTTTGTGGGATGGATAGATGTTCATTTTAACACCAAAACAGCCTTGATAAGTTTAGGGATTTTTGCAGTAATATCGGTTTCATTTAACTTGACTCCGTATCACATTTTGCATTACATATCATTGCCATTCTTAGCTATTATGCTTGGCGGCGCATCAAATATGATGGTCTCCTGCACCTCAGCTATCTGGGGCCGTTATGACTTCCAAAATGCTTTCCGTGTTATCCAGCCGTTAAATTCAATTATGACAGGCATTGGTATCACAGTAGTCGGTATAGTAGGTACCCATTACGGCTACACTGGTGCTTATGAAATAATGCTGGTACTTGCAATAATTGGTCTTCTTGCACAGATAGCGTTAAAGGTTGAACCTATCGATAAAGACGTAAGATAAAAGCTGTTAATTTCAAGACAAACAAAGATGACAAGCAGTTGTGACATGCTGCTTGTCATCTTTGTTTTGATAGAAAAGCATCGGTCAAGCTGCATATTTTTTCGACATTGTTAAGATAAATGAAATGTGTTCCATCGAGGACGGTATAATTTTCCTCAGCGCCAACGCGAAGCAGATGCTCCCGCTGATATGCTTCCGGCGACATTTTGATCTGGCTGTTCTTTGTCTCATAGGTTTGCTTTGATATTATTTTGTAGTAGGGCACGCTTGCAGGATATTCCGTTTTATTGGTCGCTTTGATATACTCAGTAGTATTGCGCACCTGATCCAGCATATTGTCATTGGTGGAAAAGCCGGCAAAAGCGATCACATCACTTATCTCTTTTTCCGTGTACCCTAAAGACATAAGTTTGGACTTGTTTGTTGTCAATGATGCCAGCACAGAGGTAAGCCCTGCCGCCTGCTGCACCTTTGCAGCGCCCAGCAGTGATCCTACAAATTTTGGCATATCCTCTCCAATATATGCAGTTGAAGTTCCATCCAAAGATATGATTGCTTCTACCTCTTCGGGATGAAGTGAAGCGTAGTATTCGCTATACACACTTGAAATGGAATGCGGCATTAATATATACGGGGCTTTTACCCCTGCATTTGATAAAGCAGTACGTATTTCATCCACATAGTTTTCGCAGCTCCGTTTGCGACCTGTCTGAGTGCTGAAGCCAACCCCAAAGTATTCTACACAGACGACCGTGTATTCTTCACTTAAGCGGCGCATCAAAGGTCCAAAATCCGCACTTGGAAGCGCAACGCCTAGACCAGGCAAAAGTACGATCGTTTTATCGCCAGTTCCCATCTTGTATATGTGCATTTGTCCATCATAAACATTGACCATTTGCCCATATGGCTGAATTTGCTCCCTTTTGTCTTTGTAGAATGTCGCATGCAAAACAGCTCCTATCAGCAGCAGTGCAGCAATCACAGCTAATATAATTAGTATTATCATCTTTAACTTTCTCCTTTTTACACTTGCTGCTATTATGTTCATGTTTCCGTCTCCTTTGATATTTCAGCAGGCGCAGATATGAGCGAAATATCTCTCGGTTTACGGTTTTCTGCGTATTCAAAGCTGTATTTCAGAAGCAGCTGCTGCATTTCTTTTAAGAAGTTTTCAAACTCCTCATCGGTTGTCATCAATATCGTATTGTTCAAGAATATGTGATCTTTTGCCGGATCAGGGTTTTCCGAACTGAAATACTTTTCAAAGCGCGTATACCGATTCATTAAAAATGCGAAGGCCATCTGCGATGCGTTTTCAAGCGTGTTATGTTTGGCGATTTCGTCAATGTTTAACGACAGCGTTCTTTCAAGGCTCCCTCTGACCTTTTTCTCAGCGACGATTTCCAGGATCTCATTATCTATCAAAATGTTGATATGCCTGTAAACTGTAGTCCTTGGAACATCAGGCATTTTCTCGCAAATATCTGAAGCGGATATGCTTTTGCTTGCTGAAGCCGCCTGAATTATTCTCATGCGAATTGGATTTAAAATAACATTGTTTATATCTTTCATATTGTGCCTCCATTGTTTCCAATTTTGATTTTAATACCATTATTGGTATAAGTCAATATGAATTTTTGAACTGCACTAAGAATTGCTTTTGCTATTATAAGCTTCTATCCAAAGCTAAAGATTCGGATGGATCCCCGTGGCAATTGTTATCATCGGCAATAAAAAACCAGAGCCTTTGGACATAATGGCTCTGGCAAACAGTTCATTGCGCTGTAATAATATTCTATTCTCCTGTAATCTTTTCAGCCGACTTTTCGGGGAATGCTGCAATCACCAGCGCGATAACCATCAAACCGCAGCCGAAGTATTCTGACGCACTCAATCTTTCGCCTAGAATAATAAACCCTGAAAGCATTGAGAAAATCGACTCAGATGACAGGATCAGTGATGCTGTGCTGGCATTGGCAGTCTTTTGTCCCAACATCTGCAGAGTGTAGCCAACCCCGCAGATTACAATTCCTGCATAGAGGATAGACACCATGCTCCCATAGCAGTTCTGCCATGTGATCACACCCGGCTCTATGATGGCAGCCGGCAGGAAATCTATCAGGCCGAGGAAAATAAACTGCATGCATGAAAGCTTGATTGCATTTACGTTCTTTACGAAATTATCCGTCAGTATAATATAAACAGCCCAGATCATTGCCGCTGCCAGCATGACCAAATCGCCGATATTTACGGTATCAATTCCCTGTGCCATTGTCATAAGGTATAAGCCAGCCATCGCTATTACAACGGAAACCCAGGTTTTCTTCTTGACTTCCTGATGCAGGAATACACAGATTATCGGCGTGATAAAGATATAAAAGCCGTTGATAAATGATCCTTTGCTTACAGTCGTATATAACAGGCCGTATTGCTGGAATATTATGCAGAGATCGACCATCAGTCCGCATAGTATGGCAGGTTTGATCAAATGTATGGTGTCTGCTTTCCACGAAAATCCAGGCTCTTCTTTCATCCGCTTGCGGTCGATGTAAACTATCAGCGGTACCATTGACAATCCGCCAAGAGTACATCTTATTGCGGTAAAGCTCCACGGACCTAATAGTTCCATGCCTGTCTGCTGGCTGACAAGTCCGATTCCCCAAACAAAAGCGGCCAGCAAAAGCAGCATGTTTCCCTTCTTCATTGATGCAACCTCCATGATACGACAGCGTTAAATTCTTCTTAAAAGTATCATTGAAAATTGCAAATGTCAATCTTAGTACAAGCCGGAATAATGATATAACGTTTTGTTATATCATCGCTATTTCGCTCTATTTCTCTCCTCGGCTGCCACTGCGCGGGAGATTTTGATAAAGTCACGAACCTCTGGCGTAACAGCCTTCAGCGACCTGACCGCCAGCCCAAGGTCACGGTATGACGGAGGATATACCGGCAGCAGCTGCGTTCTGTCCCCGCGCCCGCGTACTGCCATTTCCGGCAGTATTGTCACTCCCATCCCGTTCTCTATCAAATTTATCAAAGCCTGATCGTCAAGATTCGTTGGCTTATAATTCGGTTTTGCATTTGTGGTTTCCATTACATGCATCATATCCACATCAAAACCCGGCGAAGAGACATAGAAGTCCATTCCGTCGAATTTCTCCAGTCTGAAGAACGGTTCGCCCCCATTGTCATAATCCGGCGGCAGCACCGCCAACAGAGGATCATTCTTAAGATGTATCCAATCAAAATTGCCTTTTTTCAGCATGCTTGTAAATACGATATCCATTTCCGCATCACCAAGAAGCTGATCTGCAGCATCCAGCAGATCTGCTATCTGGAAATCAACATTGACATCCGGATGCAGCTTGCTGAACCTCTTGATGATGACAGGTATCCACTGGCTGGCAACACTCGTCAGCGTAGCAACGTGTATTGTTTTCTTGTGTGCATTACGGATGTGCTCCATCTCTTCGTTCAGCGCATCATAGTTCTGCACCAGCTTTCTGATCGTCGGCATCAGGCTCTTTGCATCATCGGTCAAAGAAACCCCATTGTATCTGCGGTTCAGCAGCTGAAATCCCACCTCATTCTCCAGGCTGTTCATCATTCGTGTCAGCCCCGCCTGCGTATACTTCAGTGACTCTGCTGCCTTATTCAGGCTGCCAAGCTCAGCAGCCAGCATTAAAACCTTTAGCTTTTCAATTTCCATATCCAAATCCTTTTCGCATCGAGCTCGCTCCTTGCAGACGCAGTGAACGCCTGCAGCTAAAGTCGGGAGCTTCAGCTATAACGATTCCTTATAGCCTCATTATATCCCGCCGGTTTACTGAACGCAACGGCTCTGAAATGATAGCACTATTTATTTATCAGGATCAGTCCAATTACGCATGTTGCCATGCCGATGGCCTTGGTAAATGAAAGAGTTTCTTTGAAAAACACTATTCCAATGATGAGCAAAATGCAGGCCAGTCCGATATTGGCGACGAGGGAGCCGACGCTGACGTCCCATCCAACTCGATAAATGAAAATGTAGCCGAATTCCAGGCCTATCAGTGACAGACCAAAGATGACCGCTGTCCAGTTTGCCTTTGACAATGCCAGCACAAGGTCCTTCTGAGGTGATGTGAGAAAAAATAGTGTTAATACAGTTATCGCCGAAACGCTATACGTTATAAACAGCGATGCAAATGGATTGACATCGCCAGGCGTAAACTTAGCGCATATGTTATATAGCGTGTTTGCTCCAACAACGACCAGTATAGGCCAAAAGTAACTCATAAAAATCTTCCTTTCTGCTGATATGATTTGATACAATTTTAACTGCTGTCGAGGTATTTAACAATCAAAAAAGCAGCCAGACTCATTAGCCTGACTGCTGGTAGGTGCTCACCCTTTATCTAACGTATACTATCACAATGATTGAATTTGTCAAGTTTTGCAGCGGCACTGCAATAAGCATAACCATTAATTATCACCGGTATTGGTAATTTCCAGTCCGGTGATATTTTGTTTTTTGATTACAAATTGTTAACACCGAGTTTCTCTCCTGTTAATAATTGACCTTTACACTAATCATATTGGAGGTTGACAAGACATGGAGAATAAAAAATCAAAGCGAAAAATGATAATAAGCGCCGTTCTATTTGCTGTCGCAGTGATAGCAGTATTTGCATATATATTTAAAGGGTATTCCTTCAGCACGCTGATTGCCACCGTCGCCACCGCGAATCCGCTGTACCTGATGCTTGGAGCAGCCGGCATGTGCATATTCGTCTGCTGCGAATCCCTGAACATCGGCAGAGTGCTGAAGGCTCTGGGATATAAGCACGGATTCATGCAAAATCTGAAGTATGGTGCCTTAGGCTTCTTCTTCAGCGGCATCACGCCGTCAGCCAGCGGCGGTCAGCCGATGCAGCTTTACAGCATGAGCAAAGACAGGATATCGATCTGTCACGGATCTCTCGCCCTGCTGACTGAAGTCACCAGCTTTCAGTGTATCAACGTCCTTCTTGCCGCGATTGGAATAATATACAACTATCAGTACATAATGGCTCTCGGCAGCGGCATCAAAATACTGGTGTTTGCAGGTTTAGGCATCAGTTCAAGCATTCTGGTGTTCCTTTATATCGTTCTGTTCTGCCCTGCGCTGGCCAACGCGTTAGAATCAAAAATCAAAGCTTTTCTGCTCAAGATCAAAAAAGCCAATGCTGCTTCAAGCGTTGCCGAACAGATGAACGAGTATCGCCGCGGCGCAGCATACATCAAACTTCACAAAGCACTGCTGATCAAAACATTAGCTACTACCTTCGTACAGCTAATTGCAATGTACAGCATCACCTACTTCGTGTTTTGCGCTTTAGGCGGCACAGGCTTCAGCTGGCTGACTCTCACGACTCTTCAGGCGGTTCTCACTGCCGGCGTGTCTGTAGTGCCGCTGCCCGGAGGCACCGGTGCCGGAGAAGGCGGTTTCAAGATGATGTTTGCACAGATCTTTGCCGGCAATATGCTGATGCCAGGCATGCTGCTCTCCAGAGGTCTCAGCTTCTATCTTGGAATGATCATGACAGGAATACTGCTGATGATGATCATGATAAGCAGCAAGTCTCCCAAAATATCAAAACCGCAAGTCTATCTCCCTGCAAGTCGTCTGCGCGAGGGATTAAATGGATAAAAAAAGCTATTGGAAAGGCATAGCCTCCAATAGCTTTTTCTTTATCTTCTTATGATCTGTCCGGCTCTTGCTCCCGTGTGCACGCCGTCCTTGGCGGTCAGCACCCCGTTGACGTAGACCCTGGCTATGCCGCTGCACGGTTTCTCCGGTTCATCGTAAGTCGGGTCGTCTTTGATCGTCAGCGGATCGAACACCGTCAGGTCCGCGTAGTTGCCGGCTTTGATGATGCCGCGGTCTTTCAGTCCGATGCGTCCGGCTGGCAGTCCCGTCATCTTGTAGATCGCCGTCTCCAGCGGGAATAGCTTCCTGTCTCTGCTGTAGTGTGAGATGACCCTTGGGAAGGTGCCGTAGCATCTCGGGTGCGGCAGTCCCGGATAATCCATGGAATATGCCCAGCCGTCGGAGCCTATTGAAACGTATGGCTGCTTCATTATGTATTCAATGTCGTCTTCACACATGCCGTAGTTTATCTCAAAGGCGTTGTTTGCGTCCGCCTGCACTATCATGACCGATGCTTCCGAAGGCGTACAGCCCATCAGCTTGCCGATCGTGATCATGTCCTTGCCCATATACTGGCGGAACTCTTCAGCAGCGGTGTATCCCAGGACTATATCCTGCCAGCGCCCCAGATGGCTCTCATCCATGTCCTGCAGTATCCTGACCTTCGTCTCAGGGTCTTTCAGCCTTTCTTCCAGCGCCTCAACCCCGCCTTCAAAGGCCCACGACGGCACGTTGCTGGAAAAATACGTTGAGGAAGCGGTGTATGGATACTGGTCCGCCCAGATGTCCACGCCATCCGCCCTTGCCTGATCGATCATGGCGATCGTATCTCTAGACGCGCCCCAACGCTCTTTTCTGGCGACCTTGTGATGCGATATCTCTATGCTGACGCCGCTTGCCTTTGCCGTGTCTATGGCTTCCTTAAGAGCCGTCTCAATGTAAAGCCCCTCATTGCGCATGTGAGTCGCATAAAATGAGCCCTTTTCGGCAACCACTTTGCAGAGTTCAACAATCTCATTGCTGTCGCCATAAAGTCCCGGCGGATAAACCAGCCCTGATGAGAACATAAACGCTCCATCGTCCAGTGCCTTTGCCAGCAGACGTTTCATCTCTGCCAGTTCCTCCTCAGACGCCTGGCGCTTATCAAAACCCATGACAGCGATCCTAAGCGTGCCGTGGCCTACGCCGCAGGCAAGGTTGACTGACGGTTTCAGTTCCTCAAGCCGATCAAAGTATTCAGCGTAGGAATGCCAGTTGTACGGTGCTTCGCCCACATAGCTGCGCAGCAGATCGAGACGGCTGTCTTCGACCGGCGCGTAGGAAATGCCGCAGTTGCCGCCAAGGTCAGTGGTTACGCCCTGCAGTATCTTGCTGTCGGCGGTTGGATAGCGGAACACGGTCTCGTCGGTATGGCAGTGGATGTCAATGAAACCCGGAGACAGCACTTTCCCCTCAGCATCGTAAACATCAGCCGCATCAAAGCCCCCTGGGCTGGCGCAGTGGCTCACGCTTATTATCCTGCCCTTGTCCACGGCAATCGAGCCTTTGAAAGCAAGACTTCCCGTACCATCTACTATTTTTGCGTTTTTTATTATCAGATCACAGCCCATGATCACTCCTCAGCTCCTTCGATGAATTCGGCAACATCCGGCCAGAAGCTGCTGTCAGTAATACTGTCTAAAAAGTCTATGCTAAGGTCTATGCCACCATAGCTGTTGCAGAAAATGCATGCGCCGTCTTTTGTTTTGATATCCATTGCGGCAAGACTTCGGTAGCCGCCGTTGTCACCCCAGTGCCAGATAACATTCTGGTCTTTCTCAGGTATCCCCCAGCCCAGTCCCCATAATATCGACGCGGTAGCCTGGTTCTGCGGCTTAACCATTTCCCCAAAAGATTCTGGGCTCAAATGGCCGTGTTCATTCAACATCTCTAGCATGAACTTTCCATAATCACGGGCGCCAGAATACAGAGACCATGCCGCATTAGGTTCCGGCGCATCGCCTGATAAGTCTATATGATTCCGGAATTCCAGCATTTCCCCATCGGCAGAAAACTTGCGGCTCTCTTTGGCACCGACTTTTGGGCTCCATATCGGTGCCGAGTCGAACATCCCCAGTCCCTAAGCCGCATGATCAGCGTAGCAAACAACGTCTTTGTAAGCGATGCTGCCTCAAAAATTGTCGACGGTGTCATAGGCGCCATCGTCTCGCTGTTAGTGATGCCGTAAGCCTGAGTTTCCGTTGCGGCACCATTTTTTATGAGGGTAAAGTTAAATCCAGGTACTTTATATTTTTCCGACAGTTCGCGGAGATGCTCAGTATCTGTGTAATCAGAGTACAGCAGTTTCATATGATACCTCCTGCAGATCAAAATAGGCATTAACAATATTTAATACATTATAGCAAGTAATATGCTTTTGGGCACAAATTAAGCATGAAAATCACCAAAATTCCATATCAGTCACTGCCAGCTAACCGTCAGAATAGTCGGCTGCTTCATCTATGGCTGTCAATCATTTTTACAGAATGCTTTTTCAACGCACGCGTGCGTTAATGCGTGCGTTGAAAAAAACGTTGATCATTGGCCGATAATGTCAGTGTTTTCAAGCATTTCAATGATATTTACTGCAGTTTTCGCTTGATTATAACGCACGCGTGCGTTATAATATGTACATATTAACGTTACATGTGCGTTAAGCGTGCGTTAGGAGTGTGTTGAAATGAATATTGGATTCAAAGAAGATCTAATAACTGAATTTAAAAGTGATACTAAGAAACTGTCAGATGAAATCATTATTGATTCTGTTGTTGCATTTGCTAATACCGAAGGTGGCAACCTGTATCTGGGAATAGAGAATAACGGAGATATCACCGGGCTTCATAAAGAACACAGTGATCCCACATCATTAGCAGCTTTTATTGCAAATAAGACCGTACCGCCTGTTTCCGTTGACACAGAAATTACAGATGAAAACTATCTTATTATTAAGGTACCAAAAATCAAGAGCATCGTTGCATCTTCATCCGGTAAAATATTGCGGCGACGTATCAAGGCGAATGGAGAACCTGAAAATGTACCAATGTACCCTCATGAAATTAACACAAGGCTTTCTGATCTTAGCATGCTAGATTACTCATCACTGCCAGTTCCTGGTGCAGTATATGATGATCTAGATAAAACAGAACGCGAACGGCTGAGAAATATTATCAGAATGTATTCTGGAGAAAAAAATCTTCTTGAACTGGACGACGAAGAACTTGATCAAGCACTTCGTATTGCAGTAAAAACTGGTCAAACACTTGTGCCAACCTTTTGCGGAATGCTTCTTATTGGCCGGAGCGATAGAGTTAAAGAACTCGTTCCAACTGAAGCCGCATCATTCCAAGTGCTTCAAGGTACCAATGTTATTATGAACGAAGATATTGATGGTCCTATGCTCGCAGCATTTGAAAAAATTCAGACTTATATGGATGCTCGCAATTCTGAATCGGAAATCGAAGTAGGCCTTTTTAGAATTCCCGTATCAGATTTTGACAAGAGAGCTTTTCGAGAAGCATTAATTAACGCTTTCTGCCATAGAGACTATACTATGCTTGGAAGAGTACGCGTGCTTCTTGATGATGACGGACTAACAATCAGCAATCCAGGCGGGTTTATCGAAGGTGTGAATTTGAAAAATCTATTGACAGTAGAACCGCACGGAAGGAATCCTGTTCTTGCTGATGCATTAAAGAGAATCGGATTGGCTGAAAGAACAGGTCGTGGAATTGATAGGATATTCGAAGGATCTCTATTATACGGAAAAGCAATACCCGATTATTCGGAGTCTACAGAAACAATCATAAAACTATTTATTCCTCGCAGCCTGCCAGACATAACATTTACCAAAATGATTTCTGAAGAACAAAGTCGAATTGGTCGCGCACTTCCTATTAATGCTTTGCTTACATTAAATGAATTAAAGCGAAATCGAAGGTGCACAATTACTGAAATTTCATTCAATATTCATATCAGTGAGACCAAAATCAAAACAACTATTGAAAAACTAATAGAAGCCGGAATGATTGAAGCAAGCGGAAATGGACGCGGCCG
>Ga0183101_1001833_pt1 | contig 17386 bp, 28 predicted proteins | sample Biomet3_FD_127790 | JGI IMG/M metagenome (GOLD analysis project Ga0183101, IMG submission 127790) | Microbial communities from bioreactor (seeded with sewage sludge) at LBNL, California, USA - Biofuel metagenome 3 | ecosystem: Engineered > Bioreactor > Anaerobic > Unclassified ... | reverse complement strand
TATTATTTCATTGACTGTAGTCAACGATACAGAGTGCTAATATAAGAAAAGCCTACATTTAATAATGTAGACTTGTAATCTTTATTGGCAAGAGAGAGCTTTGAAAAACTTCTCTTTATCTGCTTTAACAGATATTATTACATCCGATTTATTATCTAACTCAGCTCCATATTCTCCGTTCTTATAGTACAGCTTAACTCTTTTAAAGTCACACACTGTATTATCTACAATTACTGTAGAGGCTAATGGGTCATGGAATAGCTTACCTTTAGGTTTACCTTCTAAGTATACCTCCATACCATCAACTATAAGTTCTAATCCTTTGTATTTATCTCTATGAGCCTTCATTCTTTCATGTAGAGCTTTGTCATAGTACATTCCGTGGCAGACATTCTTAGAAACAAGCACCTTTTCTTTGATTTGGTCAGTTTCAAGTAAGAAGTTTGCAGAGGCACTATCTTGACAGAAGTTAAAAGTTCGACAGCTTGTCTTACCTTTGAATTTAGGAAGAATATCTTCCTCGGCAACTACATTATCACCTGCGAAGCCTCCTTGTCCTACCCATTTTGCAATTGTCATGTCAGGGTATTTCTTTAAGAATGTTGCCACATCCGTAACTGGTCCACCTGTTATCACTACTACATCAGGGTGTTCTTTTATGATATTAAAAAATACCTTATTGCTTTCTATCGCAGAGTAATTAGGCTTTAATTGCTTTATTACTTTGTAATGAAAGTTAGACACTATTTGGTTAGCACCTATTGATTTAAATGTGTATTGTTTAGGGTCTGGAACTCCTACCAATACGTCTGTTTTACCTGTATAGTTTAATACATGCTTAACTATACCAACCTGCTCAGGAGAACCAGGGCAAATAGTTACTCCCTTTAAATCTATTTGTGGATGTGAACATAAGAACGCCAAGTTAAAATAATCGTCTGGGTCATTTGTCTCTAAACTATATATTACTTTTGTTTTATTCATTAAAAATCAATCCTCTCTTTTATCGTATATAATTGAACTTTTTCCTCTAATTCATCGCTATTTACATAAGCTTTACTTTGTCTATATGACTTACTACAATCATGTACACCGTAGACTTCAAGTATAATATTATGGAAGTTAACAACCTTATTGTCAGAGCTTACTCCCTCAACAATATATAATCCTCCATCAATAATATATATATTGTCAGCACTTATATTTTCTATAGTTGCAATAATATTATCTGAGTTATTTTCTTCGATAACTTCAATAACAGCTTGCCATGGTACAAATACAGGTTGTGAAAATTCGCCTTTACCAAAGTATTGAACGACCACTCCTGCTACATCATCTATTTGTTCATAATGGATAATTGTCCAGTTATCACTCAATGAACGATAAAGGGCATTAGCACCTTTTCCTGAATAATTCCATACAATATCATTCTCATTAGTATTTATTTTTATTAGGTCTCCTGGTCTATATTCATCCTTTAAATCCTCTAAAGGTATTTCAATAACTCCAAGCTTAAATGTAAGGTCAAACCCTATTTCTTTAATAATTTCATATATCTTTCCACCTATTAAGTTTTCATGTTCCTTATTTATAGTGCAATCAATACTAATCCAGTAATTCTCTTCATCCATTTCTAACTTTGCACCAGGTATTTGCATTATCTTTTCTTCAAATAAGTCATAGTTTTTTATCTCTTTTATCCAATTATCATCTTCTAATGGTATAGAAAACTTTTTCTCAGTTAAAGCAAGCCCAAAATTACTCATACTATCAACTCCAATCTATTTATATAATTCTTTATATATTTCTTTTATTTGGTTTAATTGTCCTATCATTATGCTCTTATATTTAGGAGCATGAGCCATTAGGTCTGCTGTTTGATGTTCCCAGAATATAGGCATTAACTCTTCACTGATTATATTTACTGTATCCCTTACGCCATCTTCTGATAGTTTTGTTTTATGGTCATGGTACTTAATAATATGTACCACTTTTTCTATTACTTCATTTTCAATTTTCAGTCTACTTAATATGTGATAGGATAATGATGAACTAACATCTTCATGTCCCCAGAACCTTTCAATTCCGTCAACATATTTAGCTACATAAGGCTTTCCAATATCATGTAATAGTGCTGAAAGTTTTAATACTAAATCAAATCCTACGCCATTAACCACTGCTATTGTGTGGTCAAACACATTGTACATATGTGCAGGGTGATCTTGCGTACAATCAACTGTTATTATCAATTCAGGAACTATTTTAAGAATTTCTTCTTTATGTTCATTTACATCTTTAGCTGTCATCAAAATTTCTATTAATCTATCTCTATTATTTTCATATTGCATATTCAATCTACCTCTTCTCTGTTTAATATAATTTAAAAGAACGGTTATCTCACCGTTCCTATAATGCACTTGGTTTTATATTTTGGACATATCATGTATTTTATTAAATTTACTTTCTAAAGTTTTAATCTTTTGGGACATTTCAGATTTAGTCTTTTCTTCGGATTTTAAGTTATCTTTTAAAGTCCCTATTTCAGACTGTAAATTTTCTATCTTCTTATATAAATCTATGTTATCAAGGCTTATATACCCTGTTAAATTCAATAAACTTGCCAAGGTTATGTCAGAAGCCTTAGCTATCTTCTCCAACATATCAATAGTAACTTCAATCTCTTTTTGTTTTCCTACACCTATCTTTTCAATTTTATCTATATATGAATGGCTAACACCTGCTTTAACTGCAAAGTCTCTTAAACTAAGATTATGCTTTATTCTATAGCTTTTTATGTGTTGAGCCAGTATTACGTAATTAGGTTTCATAATATCACTCCTATTTATAGCTGTATCTCCAATAAGTTCCATTTAGTATTTCCGTCTTTTTCATCCAGGTATCTATGATTAATTTCGATTTTCTCAAATATTTTTCTTAATACCAGGTCATATGAAGATACGCAGTTTTCATCTTTATATAAAAGCTCTACGAGCTTAACTCTTAATTCATTATGTAGTTTTTTATTTAGTACATTTCCATGTATGCCTACAAATTTATGTACTTCTTCTATACATTTATCTTTATTAATTTCAAATTCAATATCATACTTTTTGCACTTTAAGTCCCAAAGCTCTTTTTGAACCTTTTTTAATTCATCTTCTTTATTAGATATTGATTTATCTATTTCAATTAATTCTTTTTCTAAACCCATTAACTCACCCTCTATCCTAATTCTCTTATTCCATCTTTAAATATATCTCTCTGTTCTTTTAATCTCTTAGTATCAAAACTACTAAAATTCCGAAATGAGACACATTGAGATACCACATACAATAGGAACTGCTATTATCGGAATACATGTTATTAGAGAAGCCCCTAATGTGTTCCCCAAGTGATATTGTATTACTGTAGAAAGTATCATTACTGCTGAACAGCACCACCAGAACCAATGTGATATAAATTCGATAAATGTCTTAATAAATATGTCTCTATATCGCACAGTAGTATAACTGTTAATTTTAATATCTATATTGTTTGTTACTGTTTCCATATCTTTTCTATTCATACATTCATCAACCTTTCTACACTATTAATTCATCAAAGCATTTATCAGCCAATTCTCTCGCCTTTTTCATGCTACTTTTGTTGTACTCTATAGCTTTTATACAACTAAAACGACCATCTATATAATAACCTACCAGATACTCTGGTGGAGAATAAGAAGTTAATCCGCCTCTTCCTGCCCAATCATTATGTCCTGCAATCTTTAACATAATCTTGGTATCATTTTTTTTAATCACTGTTATCTTACCAGTTTGTAATCCTGATAGCTGAATAACTTCTTCTGAAATTACCTTCACTATTTTATTTGAATATATTTCACCATTGCTTATATTAGGCATTTCTGTCATGTTATCAGCTCCCTTAAATCTATGGTCTATATAAACAAGTGTTTATTCCTGTTTACAATCTTATTATACTAATTTACTTGTATGTTGTCAATTATTATTTACAAATTATTTTTAAAATGATATTATAAATGTATAGTAATCGTATTTAGAAGGAGTGATTTATATGAACAAGAAGCTATATAGACTTTCAAATAAAAGAGTGTTAATATTAGAGCGAATAACAGGAAGAGTAAACTCAAAGTTGGAGTTCTATGAAATGTATGTTGAGTGTAGCAAAGGTCATGTTGAAGAAAGTGAAAACTGTAAACTATACCTTAAAGAGTGTCAAGGCAAGGTTAATACCTATTCTGAAAGCTATGATGTTTTAAATACTATTCTCAATCATACAGACCAATATTTCAGAGAACTTAATAGACATAATAAGGAGCTTACTTGGAATAATGAATATGACATTCCAATTGAAATATACAGAAGAGGTATCCAGACAGCTATTGATATGATAAAAGACTATTGGAAGAACCCTATGTATAAAAGAACTGATAAAGATGGCAAACATATAGAATTTTTAGAAGAATTACTAAAACTCAGAGCAGAATAAGGGGGAACGCACTATGTTTGATAAATTTATTAGATTAAATAAGTCAGAATTAGATATGAAACTTGGGGAGACCATTCCTAAACATAAGCTAAAAGACATGGCGGATGTCGGCAAGAGAAAAGAATTTGAGCAAAATGGATATAAAGTTATGGTTGACCGCACCAGGAGCGAAACAATAGTCATCTTCCTTTCTGATGGAGAGAATACCTACTTCTACGCTTAATGTTTAAAAGAAAACATTATACTCTAATTACTGGCAGGATAGCTTAGGCTGTTCTGCTTTTTATTTGTCTAATTTACTACATCAAAGCTGTATATAATATAAAAACTATTTATTACAACAGGTAATTTAATTAAATTTATTTTTTCAGGAGGTTTTATATGAAAAAAACTAAAGGTGACTTTAAATTTGGGGTTGACCTCGAAATTTATCTTTTTGTTGAGAAATTAGTTGGAAGAAGAAAGCTTTTGGATATGACGCAGGATGATGTGGCTGACAAGACTGGGCTAACTCAACAAACAATTTCAAGACTTGAAACACATTTTCACGCACCTACACTCACTAATTTAATCAAGTATATGGGAGCTGTGGGATTAGATATTAATAAAGTTTTTTAAAACAGGTTAGTTTTATTTTAAGGAGATGAAGTACAATGTTAGAAGTAGGTTCTATTACAAGTTTCGGCATTATTGACGAGGAGTTTGAAACTCAGTATTTAATTGGTGGAAGATATATCCATAAGTCTTTAGTTCAAGAAGAAGCTCAACTAAGCGTTGATAGTATAATAAGTAAATTGAAAGCTGAACATGGTGACGGTTTTATAACTCTTTATCACGGAACTGATATAGAAAGTTATAACAAGATAATGAATAGCGGTACTTTTGGTAATGGTGTTGGTATTTATTTTTTTACTGATGATAAATCCGAGGCCAGAGATTATGCTAAAATGAAATCAAAGTATAGAGGTAAGCCTAAAGGCGGAGTTCTGAAAATAAGAGTACCTGTTTATGCGGTATCTTTTAATGAAGGCTCTTATGAATATGAGACTAAGTTTATGTTAAAGTATCAAGGTAATGGATTATGGACACCAGTTATTAATTCGGAAACTAATTTAAGTTGTTAGGAGAGGATATTATGGAAAAGGAAAATATAGAAGATAGAATTGTTGTAGTAACATGTAAAATGTGTGGTGGAGGTAAAGACGGAGAAGAAACAGCTTGCCTTGGCAGTATTCGTTCAATTGTTGAAAATGGTAAGATCGCTTTTATGATTTATTCAGCACATGTTGAAGAAAAGATTAAGTCATATACTTTTGGTTATAAAATTCACTATCGCTATTCTGATGATGGCAACAACATTCCTTTAGGTATGTGGATTACAAAAGGTGATATTATAATTAATGCAAAATAATTTTTAATTAAGATTAAAAAACAGAGTATGGATACTCTGTTTTTTATACTATCTGTATTAATTTCTAACCAATTGTTTTTATTTCAGTAGCATTAATTACTGATTTCTTTCCGTCTATTTTTGCCATGAATTTATACCCCTTTATTGACTTTACAAATGTTCCTGTCCTTCCATCCATAAGAGTAACTTTATAGCCTCTTTTTGCAAGGTATATTAATATCAAGTTTCTACCTAAATCATCCATTGTCAAACCTTGTGGTAAAGATTTTTCTACATTATTTAAAATTCCTTTTATCTCTTCGTCAGTATACTTTCTTCTTTTTAAAAACCACATTAATAACCCTCTCCTTTTGTTGCTTATACTTATTTTATCTATTTTGATTTGTTACAGCTCTTACGATTGTTTCCTTATCTTTTTGGGATAAGGTTATATTTCCCTTAAAATACTCTATCTTATTTATCATCATATCTAAGTCTTTATATTTAAAAACTTCTGTATTTGAAACACCATTTATATTTAACTCAATATTGGGATTAACAAAATACACCATAGTTGTTGGATTTATATTGTAACCTAATTTTCGCAAGAACTCTTCTACTCTTCTACCATGTTGATTTACTTGCATTATAGGATTATAAAACTCTTTTGTTTTTCTCCCAGACCTCTCTTGTGTCCACTTTTGGTCATTGACATTCCCATATACAGTTCCTACATAATTTTTAGTTTCAACTATGAAGACACCATTTGAGCCTATAATAAGGTTGTCCAATTCATTACTTCTTCCATTTGCGTGTATCATAGGATTAGTTATTATTACATAATCATTGGAGAGCCTTTCAAGGCTTCCTAAAGCATTTGCTTCTCCTTTTATCCCTGCACTATATATATTCATTTGGTTTGCGATTTCATTTATCTTTCTCCATCTATATAACCTATTTCCCATATTTCCTATAACAATAACAGCAATCAATGCCATAGGTATTGGTTTTGTATTACTCGATTTTGATGTTTTGTTTTGGGTTTTAGGAGTAGTTTGACCTTGCTTTTTAGCTTCCTCTTTCTTCTTTGCGTCCTCTATCTGTTTCATTTGGTCATCATGGAATTGTTTTATATTTTCTTCGACCTTTTTACCATTATCTTGTTGACTTTGTTGCTGTTGTTTTACATTTGCGTCATGCTGTTCTTGCATTTTCTTCACGTTGTCGTTATATTCCTGTTGCATTTGACTACTCTTTTGCTGAAATTCTTCTTGCATTTTTTTACTCTCAGCTTCAAACTTTTGTTGGTTTTGCTGTTTGACCTGTTCAAATGATTGAGATGTACTGGTAGTAGCAAATACAGCTCTATTCCAAAACATCAAAAGAAGTAATATTATTGAGATTATATCTACAGTCCTTATCCATACCTTTTGTTTATCAAGTTTTTTCTTCAAGTCTTGCTTCTTGTCTTCAAGACCATTTTTCATTTGTATTACTTTAGCCATAAGACTTATCCCCTTCTTTCATATATTTTTATTCTTTTTTTAGTGCGTCTTCATATTCTTTCTTTAGTTCAATGTACTCTTCTTCACTCCAAGGCTTATTTAAATCTTCCATTTTTCTTAGAAGTATCATTCTTTGCAAAACCTTAACAGGTTCTAAAGTTGGTCTATCGTCCATACAATCCTTATGCCAGTAATTCATATCTAAGCCTAAATATGTCCTTGCACTTTGATTATTTGTTATGAACCAATATAATTGCTCTCTTGGTATGCTTATACGTTCTATTAATCTATTTATTAATTCAAATGCAGTACCATCAGGCTTTATATTTAATCTTAGGATTTCTTTTGTTTTAGTTTCATTAAATAAACAAAAGCAACAGACACCATCAATAATCTTGTGCCACGGTCTAATTCCTCTGATTTCAAAAACTTCTACCTCTCTACCACAATGTTTACATATTTCTATTGCCATATATATCATCTCCTACTCAAATTATCTATTTTAATCATCTATTTTAATCATCTATTTTAATCATCTATTATTTTTATTAAATAGTTCTATATCTATTTTAATCTATTCATTGACTACAGTCAACGCATTATTTTAAAGAAGTAAGAATTTAATTGCAAATAAAAAAGGGGTCGCCCCCTATCTATTTTGTAATTTTAATTAATCCCAATTTATAACTACTGGACTTTTTCCTTTATCCTCTATAGTGCCTAAGTAGTGTTTCTTATTAGTGTCTCTTTCTAATTCATTCATTCTTTTAACCAGTATGTTTATAGCTTCTTCTACTTCATCAATCATCTCAGAATTAGTTATTTTTTCTATACTTTTATACTTAACTGAGCTTATAATCATCTCTTTAGTTACTTCCATGCTTAATGCTCTTTCCCAACACCTTTTACATTGGTCATCTTGCTCTTTTTCGTCAACCTCATGTTCTGAACAGTCACCATCAAAGAAGTTATCAATCCCATATGAGGAAGGACAGTGGTCAAAATGATAATTTACTCCCTCTCTTTCAAGGGATAGCACTACATCATTACATCCCTGTAAGTAATCTATATCATTTGTACTAACATTTTTACAGTATTCTAATATAATATCTCTTCCAGTTTTCATTTTCATCCTACTTTCTATATTAATTTAATCTTTGTTCTACCAAATCTACCTGTGCCTAAACACATCATAGCCTTAGTAGCTAACATACTTGCTTTTCTTTTATCTAAATGAGTTTTCATAATGACAGTGTTAGTATTTTGGTCAAATTTAAAATTCTCTACTAACCCTCTTCTGATAAGCTCCTTCTCAATCATGTCGATGTATTTATCTTTTATAATATTAATCATAAACTTTCGCCCCTAATTCTTTTATTATAATTTATTGTTTAGAGCTGAAAAAAATAAGAGGTATAAACCTCCTATTCTCTATTCATCTTTGTACTTTAAAAGAAATTCAGGGTTTATAGCTTTGAAGCTAAGTCTTCCTATTCTAATATCTTCCATTTCCTCTATAGGTCTAATAACTATTCCCTCTCTTTTAACTTTAGGGTTTAGAACACTATATCCAACTGATAACTTAATTAATTCATCAATACTATCAATTAACTCAAAGTCAATTACTAATATTGGTGCTGTAGGGATATTAAGAGCTTTTGACACTCTCATAAGGTCTTCATAACCTAAATATCTGTGATTATCTATATCGAATACGTTGAAAAGATATAATCTTCTCTCACCAGGATTTAGCTTGTACTTATTTCCTTGGATACCATCTGAAATAACTTCTCCTTGGATCGCAACATTACCTAATCCTAAGTTCCTTAATTTATTTTCAAGGTCATTTTCCCTTGCAACTTTCCATAAAACATTACTTTCATTTTCTTTCAAATCAAGGTTTCTTGAACAAACTCCAAACACTTCATCATTCAAATAGAATGTAGAAGAAGTTCCGTCTATTTTTTCAGTGTAGTAGCACCTTAATCCTTTGTACTTTGTAAGAATGTTTTGTAATACTTGCACCCTTGTTTCATCTGTCTTCTTCAAAAAGCCTGGGAAGTTACCTCTAACCTCTCCTGCTAAACAGTCAGGGATTTTAGGCTCGTACTTAATTACTCCCAATAAGTCTGTTACGTCTTGGTCTTCTTCATACTCACCTTCTGGCAATATACTTAACGGGAAGCATATACCTTGGGATACTTGACCTCTCAATTTTATAGTTTTAATCCTATAATTTGCGTTCTCCAAAAATTCAAATTCAGGTTCTTTTGGGAATACTGAGTCTACCTCAGCATATATTACATTTTCTCCAACCTTAAATTCGTCCTTTTTTACAACTACTATCCAACCTAATACTCTGATAGCCTCTATAGCCTCAGCACCCTCAATTGGAATTATTTCTTTTACCTTTTGTATAGTCACAAGTTTTCTCATAAACTTATGTACCTCCTTAGAATTTATTTCTCCGCCACCAATGGTTCTTTCTAAGGACCATACATAAATTATCTCAATTTCATTGACTATAGTCAACGATTTAGGTGTTCTACCATGTCTGAGTACCCTTGCAAATACTTGTAATTTATATCTTTCTACAGAAGTATAATGTAAATATATATTTATAAAACAGGTAAACTATAAGTTTTTATTTTGAAGGGAGTTTTTTATAATGATGGATGTAAAATTTAGCGTATTTGAGATGGAAATTGATTATGACAAGAAGAAGGAAATCAAAGAAACAAATGAATTGAAAGGTATTGAGTTAAACCCCCTTTCTATTAATAGGGATTTATCACTACTTGATAATATCTACTACAATAGGTTCTTTGCTTTACCAGAGATACCAGACATGACTTATAGAGAAGTTATGCTCCAATGCGTTTCTAAGTTATATTTTCAGTTAGTTGATGGATTAAATAAAAATCAAAGACTTACAGAAGAAGATGATTTTACGAGGTTCAACACTGGCGAAAGCAGAAATGAAGAAGGTATTCATTTAGAACTGAGACACTTTCTTGCTTCTCTGGGAGCTATAGTGCAATACACAATAAATTCATCATCTTATAGAGACGGTGAGTTTTATGAGTTTGACGCTATGGGTTTAATAAATAAGCTTGATACTTTGCAATACTATTGCAGTCACAGATTATATAAGGAAGACCTGGGAGTTGTTAATAAAGAGCCAAGTTTTGAGGCTATCTCAACTGATATTCTAAAAAGAGGAGTAGAGCCTTTTTACACAGGAGAAAAGCTTGGAGTTTCAATTGATGATATTCTTGAAAAAATTGAGAAAGAAGAGATAGGACATCATAACCGTTTCTTTTATATAAAGCATGATGGTAAGTTCTACTTCTATACATTTTCTGATTTAAGATAGGCAAAATTATTTTAAAAGGTGGTAATTGTAATGATAAAACTAAGTAATCCAAAAGCTGTAATTAGAAAAGGAAACTATATAAAAGTTAGTTTAGAAAAGAAAGACCCTAATTTAATGAATAGAGAGCTTTACAGAGCCGATCTGTATTTCTATGTTAATATAGATTGTAATGTAGAAAACATATACGCTATGTTTGCAATTTATAATGAAGAGGGCGAAGTAACTGTAACTATATTAGATGGAGCAGATTTGAAAAACGAAACTATAACTAAGGAAAAATTCCTTGATATACAAGTTTCTGCTAAATTTAAAAACGCACTGCATATGAGAAGAATAGATACTTGTTGGTTTTGCGGAAAAGATAATATTCAATGTGATGTTACTATACTAAAATCAGGTGAGGAACTACCTTGTTGCGACAAGTGCTATGAAGAAGAAAAAGCAAATGCTGAACATGTAGACCCAATGGATTTACAATAGGTATATTAAATTTGAAAGGTGGCAATAAATATGATAAAGTTAAATAATTTAAGCGATAAGGTCAGTAAAAATTCCTTTGTTAAAGTGACATTGGAACATAAATACCCTAATCTGATAATAATAATAGATGAAGAGGTATTCCATCTATATCTATGGGTAACTATTGATTGCACAGTAAAAGATTTGTGTGAAATGTTCTTAGATTTCTCTTTTAAAAATGGAGATATTGACTTATTTTTATTGGAAGGTTCAGACCCAATTAAAAAACAGGACTTCATGGATATAAGGAGATTTCCAAATTATAAATATGTTTGGATGTCATTACAAAACTTTTAAAGTAAATGACAAAAAAATAAAAGGACACTCATAGGAGTGCCTTTTTTATTTAAACAATTTGAAATCTTTTGTTATTTCTTCTATATACTCTTTTAAGCCATCTCTATATAGTGTTTCTGACGTATTAATCAAATAATATATATCAACATTACTTTCCCAGTTAAAGAATATGTTTATTATGTCAAATTCCTTATGTTCTAATGTTGTAGACGTAACATTATACACCCAACAGTCATCTTCATCTTCATCTTCATCTTCATCAAGGCTCATGGCTCTCAATTCTTTTATACTTAACTTTCCTAAGTCTTCAAAATCATAGAACTTAACAAGTATATCCTTCATTTCCATAGGCGAAAGAGAAAAGTGCATATTCACTTCATTCGCTACAGTTTGTATGTAAAATATAGTCATTTCTATTTCTCTTTTACTTATAGCCTCACAGCTCATTAGAGGTATTGGTTTTCTTTCACTGGCACAACTATGAATTAATATTATATTTCTTTTCATATCAGCATTACTTCCTTTCTGTTTATCAGGCTTTTCTTTTGTATGAGGAGTATTTTGCTTTATTTGCAAATTTTATCTGGTTCTCTACAGCAGTTTTATCATTAGATAAATCATGTTTTATTAATCTTTTGTAGTATTCATCAATATCTATCATTTTTTCTTTACCTGTAATGTTTTTAACTATCATTGAATTATAGTCACTTTTAAAGTAATCTAATGTACAAACACTATTAACTGTATATTTTAGCTTACAGCTCTCACTTGTGAAGATGACCACAGGTATTATCTTAACGTTTTCGTCTTGCAGAAGCACCCTCAGCCTTGCTATATGGGTATTGTTCTGCTTTACTGGATTGTATAAGCTATGCTTTACTCCACCCCTATAAACGCAAGTCCATTTATCATCAGCTTCCTTGCCATATATTGTCCCACTATAATTTTTAGTTTCAATAACATATATTCCAGTATTGGTTATAAAGACGTGGTCTATTTGAGCATAAGTTCCATGTACTTTAATGAGAAGATTGTTTATCAGTTTTCCTTCTGTTCTGTCTGACAAGAAATTATTAACTAATTCCTCTCCTTCATTTCCTATTTCCACGGATTTAGATATAGTTTCAGGGCTTTTTCTTTTCTTGCCAGTCCTTTTTGTAAGTATACCTAAACAAAATATGACCATTAAGAAGGTTATTATTACTATCAAGTTGTTTCCCTCTCTCTGCTAATTTTTATATTATAGAGAGTATACAGCCCGTTTATAAGATAAAACTATCTGAGTAAAATGTATCCGCCTTAATGAAAAAAAGGACACGCTATTCCTAACGTATCCTTAATTACTACTCAGCCTCTATTTCAGATTTTTCAATGTAATCCAGTAATCCAAATAGTATTTTATCAATATTATTTTTACTGTATTTAACACTGATTTCTTCTTTACTCATTGATTTTAAGTCTTCATAACTTTCATGTACTTCTTCCAAATATTCATCTTCAAGAATATCCTCTATTGCGTACTGCCACTTTTCTATATCAGTAATATATCTTTGAAGTACGTATTTCCAGAAGCATTTTTGTAGCTCCTCTTTATCGAACTCCAAGTTATACATTCCATTTTCTGATATATAAGTTATATCAAGACTATTTAACGTATGGCACGGTCCCATTTCTCCATGAGGTATATCTAATTGTTCACTAATATACCCAGGCAATCTTTCAAATTCATGTCTACCACTATGATTTAGGAACATCTCCATTAAAAGAGGTAACTTCTCTTTTTCAAACTCTTCCTTTTCATAAGTTTCGTTTGTCGCAATATAGTCTCCATCGTTGCTATCTGCTTCTATTGTAACTTTATATACGCCACTTTTAACATCCTGCTTAACTAATATATATCCTTCTTTTACAATCTCATTATTTTCCATATTATGTTTCCTCCTCTTATTTCATTTCTTGTATAATTTCTTCAAGTCCATTGACTGTTGTATTGCAAGCTTTCTCTGAAATATCACAGAATACTCCTTTTCTTCCTGCCTTTAATGTACGCTTAGGGGTTGTTCCTCCACCCATGAAGAAGTCTGCTACAACATCGCCCTCATTGCTACCTATCTTGATTATCCTATCTAATACAGCAGGTGGCTTTGGAGTATCATAGCTATCAGCAGTATCTATTCGACTATACTGGTCAAGCATTTCTTCTTCATTCCACAAGTTTCCTAATGGTATACTGTAAGTACGTCTATGTGGTACTCCATCTACAAGCACTAATTCTCCTTTTTTGTATAGCTCTTCAAGTTTTCCTTTTGGAACTAACCAGTGTTTGTTATTAGCTTTAGGATTATAAGTAAAGTCTTTATAATTGAACTCAAAGCTTCTACCCTCTAAGTCTCCATTTTCGATTAATGGTATATCTCTTAGCTCGTCCCCTATTAGCTCATTAAAAACAAAGTTATTTCTATCCTTTGTATAATAGAGAATTATATCTACCTGACTATCATAATTTTCAACAAATCCTCTGATACCACTATGCTGTCTATATATTCTATTTCTAAAGTTCTCAATTCCGAATATCTCGTCCAAAAGAACCCTAACATATGAGTCCAGTCTCCAATTACAATGGATATATATAGAACCATTTTCCGCAAGGGTTCTGTGCATTTCCGTCATTCTTGGTCTGTACCACTCAACAGCTTCCTTTGGTGAACCTAAATTATCATTATAGTCATCAAAGTTTTTCCCACTGTTATATAAAATATCGCAATATGTTAAGTTTATGCTATTAGAAGGTATACCTTCTAACACTTCTTGATTATCTCCTTTAAATACTTTTATTCCTCGTTTATTAAACTTTAATTCAACCATGTAAATCACTCCTATTCTTATCTTTTGATAGTTATATTTAGTTCAGACCATATTTTTTTAAATTGTTTTTTATTTTGTATTTCCTTACCAGACATATTGCTAAATATACAATCATCCATATATTTATAGGTAAGAATAAATAAGCTATAACTTTATTTCTTGGGAGTAAATAAGTTGGGTCTGTTATACCTAAAATGGTTGCTACCAGAAGAAATATAACTAAACACATTATTACCTCGTATCCCGAACAATGGTCATATAATAATTTTAATTTTTCTTTTTTAAAGTAAATCTTATCTAATTTATCTATGTCAACACCATGATTTTCAGATACTTCATTAGTAATCCTGTCAATTTCAATGTCAATTTTATTTGAAATATCACCATATACACTTTCTCTAATCTTTAAATTCTCTACGTCTTCTTTTGATAGTAAATAATTATCTATTTTCATCTTATATACATCCTTTTTTACAATTTATATATTTCATATTTTTAAATAAGGTCTGCCCATTTGAGTAGGCAAACCTTAATGTTATGTTCTACTCAATATCTAAGTGATATGGGAATGTAGACACTATGATATTTTTATTTTTCAACAAACTTTCTCTAATGAAGAAGCCTGTATGATTGTGAAGTATATTTCCAAATTTGCTCTCTATCATAAATTGAGGTAATATTACTGTCACTTTTTCATCCTCAGTAGAAGCATTTGCTATAACCTTTGTGTATTCGATAAGAGGAGCAATCACTTGTCTATAAGGAGAATACTTAGTCACAAGTAATATGTCAGTTCCTAACTCACTCCATTTAGTTTGTAATTTTTCCATAGCTTCCTTATCTGTTGATACATTTAAGGCAATTACATCTGGCGAAACACTTCTTGCATATTGAAGAGCCTCTAAAGTTGCTTTATTTAAGCTTGCAATAGGTATTATACAAATATGTTTGAATTGCTTACCTAAATTTATCTTATTTATATCTTCTTTTGTAATTCTTAACTTATCAGCTACTTGGTCATAATGTTTCTTTATTGACACCATGATAGAAACTAATATAGGAATTAAGATAAGAACTATCCATGCACCTTCTAAGAACTTTTCATATCCAACAATAACTGTTGTAAGAAGTGTAGCTAAAGCTCCTAATGCGTTTATACTGGCTCTTATTCTCCAACCTTTATCCTTAGTTCTGTTCCAATGTAATATCATTCCGCCTTGTGCTAATGTGAATGATAAGAACACTCCTACTGAATACAAAGGTAATAAGTTATGTACATCAGCCTTAAATCCACAAACTAATAGAATTGCGATTGCTGATAGCACCATGATACCTATTGAGAAACTTAATCTTTTACCTCTTAATGTGAATTGTCTTGGTACAAACCCATCTTTACCTATCACATACATAAGCATTGGAAAACCTGTGAAGGCTGTGTTACATGCCATCAATAATATAATTGCAGTCGATACTTGTATTAAGTAAAACATAAATGATTTACCAAATAGAGAAAGAGCAATTTGAGCAATTACAGTTATGTTTTCGTTAGGCACTGCTAATGTTATTCTTGCAACGATACATGAACCAGTAAATATGACAAATATAATTACAGACAATAATATCATTACTATATTTCCATATATTCTTTGGGTAAAAATTAGAACTATGTATCGCTACATAGCCCTAACTGTTTTATAATGCACTTCTATTTTTCTGTTTCAAGCTCAAATCCTTCAAGATTTACACTGTCATCTAATTCTATAATTAGACACTTCTTACCATTCTTATTAACCTGTTTTACAGACTTTAAGACAGCAGGATTAAGAGCTATATCTATTTTTGAACTATTAATTTTTACTGACTTGCCATTGCCTGGAATAACGCTATATACATTCAAGTCAGCATTTTCTTTTCCAAGCACGTCTGCTACAACGCTCTTTATTTGAGAAGCATTTTCTACTCCTGCATTAATTAATATAGTTTCTATTTCATCAGTATTGATAGTAGAAGCCTCATTTTCTAATGCGTAAGTAGCTATTCCCTCATATATATCAGATATTAATTCTGGCTTAACTTTTTCTCCAAGCGTAGATTTAAGCATTTCACCAAATAATTCTTTTTCTTGTTTAGCAGTAAGAGTAGTTGAAAGCTTTAACACCTCATTTACCATTACTTCATTGATCTGATTTCCTTTTGAAGAGTAGTAAAGCACTTTATTAACATCACTATACCCAGTGTTTAACGTTGGGTACATGAACCCTTCTATTGGGTTATTTAAGTTTATAGTAAGGTTTAAAGCTGATTCTGTTGTAAACTCTTGCTCTTGACAATCAAATTTAAGTGTCTTTTTAGCAGGTTCAATCTTATTAATACTGCACATGATAAATGTAAATGCTGTTGCAGTATCATCTTCTCCTGCGTCTTCTTCATTTTTCTTATTTTTAGTTGATATATAGTAATCTGCTTTAATACAAGATACTAATATGTCAGTTTCATAAACAACTTCATCAAGTATCTTTTGAGTAAGCTCTTTAGCTTTAGCTTCAAAATTTTCCCCATTTACAATACTGTAAATAAATTGTTGTTGTTTTTTACCTTCATCTTCTGAAACAAATTCTAAATCAAATAACTTAGTTCCTAATGCACCAGTTAAAAGCTTTTTAAAATTTACAATAAATAATTCCTGAGTTTCTTCATCCATTGAATCGAAGTAACTCTTCTCAGCGAAAATTATTTTTTTTCCTTCCATCTTGCAATAAGAGTTAAGTGTTTCACCTATTCTTAATTTAATGTCATCTATTTTAAAACCTTTTTTAAGCATTGCTATATCTTTTTTATTCATTCCTATTACCTCCTCATATGTGTTATTATTGACTACAGGACTATGTTACCATATACCATTGACCACTGTCAACAGATTATGCG
>Ga0183101_1001449_pt3 | contig 17398 bp, 18 predicted proteins | sample Biomet3_FD_127790 | JGI IMG/M metagenome (GOLD analysis project Ga0183101, IMG submission 127790) | Microbial communities from bioreactor (seeded with sewage sludge) at LBNL, California, USA - Biofuel metagenome 3 | ecosystem: Engineered > Bioreactor > Anaerobic > Unclassified ... | reverse complement strand
AAGCAATTGATTATGTCTAATTAATATTATTCACACAGCTATAACCTAAAGTTATAGTTAATAGCATTTCATTTTTTAATAAAACATAGAGTTCCAATTCTAAAAGTTTAGTTATTCGGGGTTGGAATCATATAATAAGGAGTATACAAATGAATTTACAACAATTAGAATATTTTAAAAAAATAGCTGAAACTGAAAACTTTACTACTGCTGCCACCTTAGCATCAGTAACACAGCCTGCTTTAAGCAAAGCAATTTCTAAATTAGAAGCTGAATTGAATGTACCTTTATTTGAAAGAAATGGCCGTAATATTAAGCTTACTTCTTTTGGAGAAGCATTTTTAAAGCATGCTAATGTGGCTTTATTGGAAATCGAAAAAGGAATTCATGAATTAGAAGATATGGTAAATCCAGATAGAGGAATTATTTCTATTGCATCTACCCACTGTATTGGTACGTACTTTATGCCTTTTATCATTAGTGACTTTTTAAGCTGCTGTCCTAATACTAAATTTCAATTTAATCATGAATCTACACGGGAAGTATTAAGTGATTTAAAGGATGGTAAAATAGATTTGGGGTTTTATGATAAGATTGATTATATTAATGGACATACTGAAATTAAGTCAATAGCAGTAAAAAAAGAAGAGTATGTTTTGATTGTTCCTAAAAACCACCCTATTTCAAATCAAACAGAAGTTTCTTTAAAAGACTTAAAAGAAGAATCTTTCATTGTCTTTAATCAAGGAACTAAAGATACTATGGTTTCTTATTCTCAGTTTATTGGCTATACTCCTAAAGTTTCTATAGAACCTAACGAAGTTAGTATGCTTGGAGGCTTAGTAGCTGCCGGTGCTGGCATTACCATAGTTCCCAACACTCCTCTTCTTAATACAAACACCATTTCTATCATAAAGATAAAAGAAGATATTGGCTATAGAACTATTTATATGGGTTGGCTTAAGGATTCCTACATATCTCCTGTAGCAGCGAAATTTAGAGATTATGTAATATCATTAACTAAGGCATCTTCAAAAAAATAACTAGTCAGTATGCTAGTATATTTCGTGTCATACTTCGTCGGCAGAACCCTTAGATAGGGTCGGCTATCTGCGGAACCTGCCTCCTTGTCTGACGCAAAATATCCGTCGCATCTTTGACTTGTTATTTCTCTTCAGATGCCTAATAGCTAGAAATCTAGATATATTTTCTAAAGTTTTTAGCAGAATTTAAATACCCTCGTGCTAATTAAATTTAAGTACGCGGGTATTTTAAATATACTCTATAAAAAATATTCTAGAAAAATGAACTTTTATCATCGGTTAATACTCTTATATATAGAATCGAGGTGCTAAATGGATATAGAGATATTAGTAAAAAAAGCAAAACAAGGTGATAAAGAAGCCTTGGTACAGCTTATAATGGAACAAAAGAAGGATTTTTATAAGTTAGCTTATTTATATATGAAAAATGAAGAGGATGCCTTAGATGCTCTGCAGGATACTATTGTAATCTTATATGAAAATATACACAAATTAAAGAAAACTGATTCTTTTTACAGTTGGAGTAAAACAATTCTAGTAAACTGCTGTAAAAAACTTTTAAAAGAAAATAAAAAAATAATTTTCTTGGATTATATCAAAGAAGAGCTTTATGAAGAGGATTTTGATAAAAAAAATGAACAAATTATACTGCAAAAACATCTATCAAACTTAAAGGAAAAATATCAAGAAGTAATTAAACTTCATTATTTTTTAGATTTAGATAACGAAACTATAGGAAAAATAATCAATATACCAGTTGGAACAGTGAAGTCCCGTATATTTAATGGTCTTAAAAAGCTTAAAGAAAGCTTGGGAGGTGAAAAGTAGTGAATAATATAGAAAATTTATTAAATGAAAATAAATTAGACTTTGATAAATTAGAGGCTCCTGAATCTTTAGAAAACAAATTAAGAGCTGCACTTAAAGATAAGAATAATAAATCTAAAATTAATAAACCTTTTAAAATGAAAGCTGCTGCTATTTTTATTTGTTTAATATTAGCAGGATACAATTTTAACACTTTAGGTTTTTATTCTGAAAAACTTACAGGATATGATAAATTAATGGATTCAAACTTAAAGAAGTTAAACGAATTAGGCAAAGGACAAACTATAGGCAAAAGCTTTACCTTTAAAAATGGCTTAGTTTTTACTTTAGATGGAATAATGATGGATGACAATAAACTTTTAGCCTTTTATACAATAAGAAATTCAGCAGCGAATATTGAAAATCTACCTATTGATGAACTACAACTAACTGGAAAATTTAATAATTATATGGTTCATAGTTCTTATGGAACTATAAATGATACAAAAACAGAAATAAAATTCACCGCTACCTTTGATCCTCCTTCTATCTTCGATAGAAACTTAGTGTTAAATATAATTTCTAAGGAAAATAATGAAATCGGTAAAATTTCCTTTACGTTAGATAAAACCAAAGCTATGGGGCACATTATAAAAAAATTTCTATATAAAAATATTAAAACAGATGACACTAATCTCCGCCTGCAATATATTTCTGCTTCTCCTACCACTACAGTAATTAAAGGAAAAGTTGAAAGTATAATAGAATTAGCTGTAAAAAGAATGGGTGGTATCACCTTTTCACCTAGCAGTTTAGATATAAAATTAATTGCTGATGGAAAAGTTATTGAAAATCAGGGATCAGAACTCAGCTCAAATATTGATGGAGTTACCTTTAAGTATAATTTTCAACCTTTGCCTAAGGATTTTAAGAAACTTGAAGTTCAACTTTTAGGTTTAACCTCTGAGCATATTATAAATAAAAACTTTAAACTAAAAAAAGAACTTGAAAATCAAAATATCAATGTAGAAAATAAAAATATTAAAATAGATAAAATATATGAAGCTAGTGGAAATACCTATATTACATTTTCTACAGAATCAGATGTGATTTTAACAAAAGTAAATATGATAATGGATGGAAAAACCGTAAATCTTAATAAAACCATACGAGAAAATAATGCTAAAAATCCTAATACTAGAACTTTAGAATTTACTGGAACAGGCAACAGCTTAGAATTAAATATTCAACGTATGATTTATAGAACAAACTATAATAAAACTGTAGATATAATTTCAAATTAAATAGTTAAAATTACATTTTTAAGTTCAACCATAGTAACCTCTAGTCTTTTAAATTTAAGGATTAGAGGTTATTTTTATTTTAATTGGGTAACACAACCAATAATTTCTTTAATTAATGCCCAGAGAGCATCACCTAAATATAAGTATAATAGCTGTATATTTATTTAATATTTAATTTCGATATCATTGATTGGTTTGGCTTTGGATATTGAAACTGAACATGATATCTTTTAGTGTAAATTGCTTTTTTAGGACACAAATTGTAACATACCCAACTCAAATTATAATAAAATTATTTTACAATAAATTTTTTAATATGTAAATTAAAATAGAAACATCCACCAATCAATTAAAATTTTAAAGGGCGAGATGATAAACCTTTTAGATTAATCCTCTCACCTCTAAACTTTTATATTAGTACTATTTAAAATATTACTGCCAAGTTACTTTTAACGGATCTCTATCTACCAGCCTCTTATACTGATATTGTGGATATCCAACCATAAGTGCTCCTGTTATAGTCACATTTTCCGGCAGATTCAAAAGGCGGAGAATCGGCTGATATCCGGCTGTGGCACAGTATTCAAATAATCCACCCCAGCAGGTTGCAAGTCCAATGGCAGGCGCATATATCTGTGCATAAGAAAATGAAAAATGAGTATTATCACGGCCAAGGGGCATAAGACTTTTATCCGCCATGGCTATCACTACACATGGCGCATCACGTAATACAACATCCTTACCAGTTTGACGATAGTTTTCAATCTGCGCAGCAGTATTATGTGCCCAGGGTGAATTTGAAAGTGGCGAACTCTTTTTCATTTCTCCTTCCGCCCAATCTATGGTAGCCGCAGTGATGCTGCGCAGCGTATCAGGCTTATCAATAACGTGATAGACAACACCTTGCGAATTACAAGCAGTGGGCGCAAATCGCGCGATATCAAGAAGCTTTACAATTTCTTCACGTGGTACAGGCGTTTCTTTATATGAGCGGATGGATCGTCGTGAACGAATAAAACGAGCTGCTGTATCTGCATCCAGAACGGGCATCTCTCCTAGTGGTATTTGATTAATCAAAGGTATATTGACATGATCCAGAGCTTCCTTAGGACATACAGCCACACAGTGACCGCAATTAATACAAAGTTCCTTTACAACCTCTGGACCATTAATACCCATACCAAGGACTCCTCGACACACATTCACGCATAGGCCACACTGAGTACATTTTTCATGATTTACTTTAATATAGTTCATATAATCATTCCTTTTCTCATTAGTTTAGGTTCATACTGTTAAATCCAACCTACTTATCATCAATGAATAAAATAGTCAACCCAGCAATCTTATCTTCCTTAATAGTAAAATGAAAGTCAAGCAGCAAAGGATCTGGAAATCCAGTTTTATCGAAGTTGCCGTCTATTTTTGCTGTGACAACAATTTTATCATTCTGTTCTACGACATTATTGACCTCCGTTTTAACCTGTAATTTGTTATTGCTTTCCTCAATCCATTCCTTGATGGTAGCGAGTCCATGGTATTCTTTTCCTTCATCCTCAACAACAGCATCCTCCGTAAAGCATTCTGAAAATAATCCACTATCATAAATATTTATTGCGTGAAAATAAGTTTCTATTGACTTTGGCAATTTTGTAATCATATTATATCTCCTTTTCAATTCTGTAGTTTTTTACTTTACATTAATTATATAGGCTATAATATGACGACAGTACGTCATGTTATGGGTATTTATTTATAGTTTTTTATCATCATTTCTAACTTGTCTATAATTACTTTTCGTATACTTTTAGGTTCTAAAACTTCAATAACTGTACCAAAGGAAAGAATATAATTATACAGCCAATCGCCTTCAGGTAAAAAAGTGTTAACAGTAAAAGATCCATCTTGATTTCTTATAACATCTTTTTCATGAAATTCATCGTATACTCTATAGGCACCATTAGGGGATATCTTTAACTGCAGATTAATTAACTTGACGGATTCCTTCTCTTTGGATTCATTTGACATGTCATATGGAGACTTTTGTATATAAAATTCTTCAGTTCTTTGAATATCAATTATACGATTAACTTTAAACATTCTATATGCTTTCTTAGATAAACAAAAGCCCTGCAAATACCATGACTTATCTTTGAAAACGAGTTTTCTGGGCTCAACCTTCCGACTGCTTTTTTCACCAGATGAGTTAAAATAATTAAATGCAACTACATTTTGATTAATAATAGCGTTTCTTAGCGTATTAAATTTACCTTTTTCTGTTATACTACTCCCCCAAGGCGAAAAGTCTACTTCAATCCAGTTTAAATTACTTTTTTTAAACAGACTACTTAGTTTTGTAAATATACTGTCAATATTGGGATATTCTGTTGCTGTTAAACTTTGAAGTGCAATCAGTATTTCGTTTTGTTCATTTTCAGATAGGATAGATTTATTTAATACATAGTCATCAAGCAGTGTTATACCACCGCCTTTTCCTTGACTTGCATAAATTGGTATTCCCGCTAAACACAGTGCATCAATATCTCTATAGATTGTTCTAGTTGACACTTCAAAATATTTCGCCAATTCTTTGGCAGTTATTGTTCTTTTATTAAGCAAGATATATACAATTTCGAATAACCTACTTATCTGCATAAAATCACCTCGCAAGTATTATACAATTCATAACTTGACAATAGTATGTCAAGTTATAAAGTTTGTATACAACTTTAATATTAAAATTAAATAATTTAAAAGGTCAGCAATCTTCTGCTGGCCTTTTTATTCCAAATAAATCTTTAACCTAACTTACGCCAAGTAAGCCATGCATTCGCAGCTCTAAAATTCAGATGGGGTAAATGAATCCCCATCTGAATTAAGATCTTGCTTCAATAAATTCCTTGAAAGTAAAAACTCTAGAAGAATCCAAGACATGCTTTGCACTATTTATCATTTTCTTATCTTCAGTAACTAAAATATAGTCTTTATATTCTTTACAAATACGAATAAGAGTAAAATCATTTACAGAAATTTTGTTTCCATTAACAAAATACATATTGCTATTAGCGTTATGCTTAATAAAGTCACCATAAGTACTGGATTCCATAGAACTGTTGTTATCATGATTTATAATATGGTGCAGCAACTTTATAAATCTATCTGAAAGTATGGAGACTCCGTTTATTTCTTTAAATTCTTTTCTACTTAATTCACCGGCTATATCTTGATGGATTTTAAAATCTATTTCTTCTGATTTCTCTATATCCTCTAATAGATTAGGATATTCTTTCCAAATTTTTATTACTATATTAGTGTCCAATAAGTATGTTTTTTTAATCATTTCTCCTATCAACTCCTATATCTATTATTACTTAGCATTAAATTCTTTATTAAATGATACTACAAAATCATCTTCTTTAATTCCACATCTCCAACCCAAGCAACTTTATCTGTACCACTTAATGTAAATTTAGGCTGAACTATACGATTTATCATAGATAATAAAAAGACTGCCTAAGCAGTCTAATTACTTTTCGTATATACTTTCCGTATCTTTAATCTGATGCATTTTTAACATAACCGCTCTTGCTATTGGCTGTGCAATGCATGACTCTATTGCAAAGGAAATTGCAAAATTACGCGGCCACTTATAAAAGAACATACGAATTGGCTCCATGTTCACTTGCCTATTTCCCATCCATGTACCAATTACAGTCAAAAATATTGACATTAAAAATACCGTACATAAAATATTTATAACAATATGCGAACTAAAACTGTCTCCCTCCTCTACTATTCTAGACGTTAACCATTCAGCAGGTTTATATGTGATTAAAACTAAGGCAATCACACAAATCCAAATAAAAGGAATTATTTTTATTGCATCTGCCCATACATACATATGAAATCCAACTTCAAAGCAAGTAATCAATGGTGCAATTATATTCACTGATATAATTGAAATAACTGCCATAAATAACGCAAACTCCTTCTTGTTTCTTGGTAATTTCATGTAAAATTCCATACTTCATATCCTCTTTTCTTAGTGATTTAAAATATTTTAAGCAAAAAATAAAGCGTGAAACCAATTACTTGATTTCACGCTGAACAATTATACGCGTCAATATTTTCCTACTAATTAGTATAAAGGAATTTTTCATTTTTTTCAAGAGAAATTTAAAAAAATTATTTACAAATCTAAATTTGAAAAAAATTAATTTTTCTATCCCAATGTCTATGAACTGAGATATCATGGATAAATTTGCTTACATATTGGTCACTGTCTTCACCAACTGTGACACCTGGTTGACCTTTCATTTCTGGCTTCAAAAATTTAGATGCGGATTTTGAAATTGCAAGTGGCTTAAAGTGCATATAGGTCTCTTGGATAAATTTATTTACATTGGTTTTAAATTCATCATTCACTTTGTCATCTGCAAGAACATAAATGGCATCAAACAATACAGCATCCGTAGATGATAATGTACGTTTTGGTAATTGCTCTTCCCCCCGGTCGCTTTTTACTGGTCCAAGAGTGTTACTTATTATTTCTGGCATAGTTTTAGCATCCTTTAGTGCTTTCATCATAGTATTGAATTCATCGGTATTATATCCTTCTGATATTATAACACCAATTTTTAAAGTATCTGATTTTTTTATAGTATTTTCTTGACTAAGTGCAGGAGAAACCTTGCCGTATTTTGATCCTTCTCCCTTTGGAGGCTCTGCAGCAATATGCTGCGCCACTTGAGTCATCATGTCAATATTTACATTGCCAAACATATTAACTACTTGTTGCATAATATCTTTACTCTTAAGTTGTGAAAGTTCAAAGGTAAATGCATCAATAATGTGTTTTTTCTCAACATTACTCATACTATTATAAAACATTGCAGCCTGAGAAAAATGATCCTTGAAACTTTCACTTCTTGCACTTATTTTGCTTCCGTGAATTTGCTCTTGGTAATGAGCATAACCACCTTCTTTTTCGCTAACGGTCTTAGGTGTATTGCCTGACAGTGAGTTATTGTGATAACTCACCATATTGGTGTTTATTGTTTGTCTTCCATATCCATCTCTTTGATTATTATGAACCTCTGCTATAGGTCTATTTATAGGAATCTCATGGAAGTTAGGTCCACCAAGTCGAATTAATTGTGTATCTGTATATGAGAATAATCTCCCCTGCAGTAGTGGATCATTTGTAAAATCTATTCCTGGAACCAAATGACCTGGATGGAAGGCCACTTGCTCAACTTCAGCAAAAAAATTTTCTACATTTCTATTTAAGGTAATCTTTCCAATAATCTTTACAGGTACATCTTCTTCAGGCCAAATTTTCGTTGGATCCAATATATCAAAATCTAAGCTAAATTCCTTTTCTTCCGCTAATAGTTGTACCCCTACCTCAAACTCAGGATTATTTCCACTATCAATAGCTTCTTGAAGATCTTTTCTGTTAAAGTCAGGATCCTTCCCCGCTATTTTTTGAGTTTCATCCCATACTAATGAGTGAACTCCTAAAAGGGGCTTCAGATGAAATTTAACAAAAGTAGATTTACCTTCTTGATTAATAAATCTAAAAGTGTGAACACCAAAGCCTTCCATCATACGGTAACTTCTAGGAAGGGCTCTATCTGACATAGCCCACATTATCATATGCGCTGATTCTTGATTGTTTGCAATAAAATCCCAGAAAGTATCATGAGCACTAGATGCTTGAGGAACTTCTGTATTAGGTTCAGGTTTTACAGCGTGAACAAAATCAGGAAATTTTATTGCATCTTGAATAAAAAATACTGGAAAATTATTTCCTACTAAATCATAATTTCCTTCTTGCGTATAGAATTTAATTGCAAAGCCTCTTACATCTCTAACGGTATCTGCAGAGCCTCTAAAGCCTGCTACAGTTGAAAACCTTACAAATAAAGGCGTTTTTACATTGGGATTTTGTAAGAATCCTGCTTTTGTATATTCTTTCATTGATTCATACAATTGAAATTCTCCATGAACTCCAGTTCCACGAGCATGCACAATCCGTTCTGGAATTCTCTCGTGATCAAAATGAGTGATTTTTTCTCTAAAATGAAAATCTTCCATTAAAGTTGGTCCTCTATCACCTGCTTTTAAAGAGAATTCATCTTCTGCCATTGTAACCCCTTGATTTGTAGTTAAATTTTTTCCTTTATCATCTACTCTAAATTGATCTAACTGCTGATCTTTTGCATTTTTACTCTCTTTGTTTGCTTTTTTAATTTCCACTTTCATTCTCTTCCGCCCTTTCAAAATACATTTACAATTCTCTTGACTTATTTTCCATAATCTTGGTATAATGCTATTTTGCATATTTACAATGATTTTATTCACAATTGTTACTTTTCATTTAGGTAATTTTGCATAATATACTATGTTATCTTCTATTTTGCTTTTTTCAATATTTAACCTATTCATCTGCTCTTCTACCAGCTCTAATCGCTTTTGTATTGTATTGTGACCTTCATATCGTAGTTGAGAATAATATTGAATTTGTTTAATTGGCATATTTGTTTCTTAAATAAGAAAAGAACGTCTAATTGTTTTAGAGCCAATCTAAAACAATTAACCGTCCCTTTGCTATTTTCATCCCTTTTACTTCTTAATAGGAATCCAAATCTCACATCTGTAATCGATTGAGAACATATCTCCCACAGGAAAAACCTCAAGCTCTGGTGCACAATCATGCTGATATCCTGTAGAAGGGAGCCACTCTGTAAATATTCTTCGGAGAAGATCATGTAAAGCTTCAGGCAGTGATCCGACTGATTCAAATACAGCCCAGGTTGCTGCCGGTATAGTTGCCGAAACATATCCTTTCGGAATGGTGCCTTTAATTTCCTCAACTGCTATCATATAATTAAATTCATCTTTATATTTATCGAAATCCTTAGATACACCTAGGACACCAAGCTTGCCTGCCTTTGAGGAAAGCCACTGGTATGAACCATCCTTCATGCAGTCGTCCCAGAATTTAGGTACCTGCTTAAAGTTTTTCTCACCTACCATGTTTATCCTTGTTTGTTTACCTACTACTGTAAAGCTTCCTTTGTCAACAATCTTATAATTCATATCTTTATCTCCTTTTATTGAAATGTGAAAGGATAGCTTTGGATATGCCTTGAGATTTGCTCCCGGCTCGCGCGCAGCCGAAGGGCTCATTCCATGCATTTTTCCAAAAGCTTTTGTGAATGCTTCTGGTGTTTCATAGCCATATTTATAAGCTACATTAATGATCTTTTCACCGGATATAATATCCTGTGCAGCGAGTGTAAGCCTTCTTCTGCGTATATATTCAGCTATTGTAACACCGGTTATCATATGGTACATACGTTGAAAGTGAAACGTGGATGATAAGGCAATTTTCGCCACCTTCTCAATATCAAGTTTTTCAGTAATGTTAGCCTCCATATATTCTACTGCATTGTTCATTGCGTTAAGCCAATCCATAAAGCAACTCCTCTCTATCTCTATATTAAATATTTTCTACTTATTTGTCCTGTCTTTAAATGCTGCCTGATGACAGGTTTGAATTATTTAGTTTTTATCTAGTCTATAATATTATAATACACTTACGGCACTTCTTAACTAAAACTATTTTTAAATTTCAACTTCCCTTTATAGGTATTTGGTATGATTCATCAGATAATATATAATGAATTCTTTTCTGGTACTTTTAAATCAAAAATAAATAAAAATAATATATTAGCACGCTTCTCTTTCTAGCTCATATAATGATATAGATAAATTTTATTAGTAGAAGGAGATATCATGCAGATTCATGTTGTTCAACCAGGACAATCAATATTTGGAATAGCTCGAGCATATAATTCCACAGTTTCAGCAATTGTAGGAGCTAATGAAGTTCCAAACCCTAATCAATTAGTAGTAGGACAGACATTGGTAATTCCTATCGTGGGAAGCTATTATTGGGTTCAACCGGGAGATAATTTATACAGCATTGCAAGTCGGTTTGGAATAAGTTATCAAACACTTGCGCAAATCAATGGAATTTCAGCTGCCCAGCCACTGCAAATTGGGTTAAGATTGTATATTCCTCCACGACCTAGAAAAAAAGCAGAAATAAATGCATATATTGAACCATTAGGTGGAACGGTTAGCCCTGCACTACAGCAGTCCGCTCGAAGTACAGCACCATTTTTGACATACCTAGCACCATTTAGCTTCCGGATTCAGAGAAATGGAACATTACAAGCTCCTCCATTAGATAATCTTCCAGCCATCGCCAGAGCAAATAATGCAACCTTGATGATGGTAGTTACTAATCTTGAGGAAGGACAATTCAGCGCAGAACTCGGAAGAATCATTTTGACAAATGAAGAAATACAAAATCGTTTGCTTAATAACATCATTGCAACAGCAAAACAATATAACTTTAGAGATATACATTTTGATATGGAGTTTTTGCCGCCTGAATTAAGAGAAAACTATAACAACTTTTTAAGGAAGGCAAAAGCAAGATTATCGGCGGAAGGTTTACTGATGTCTACAGCCCTTGCACCAAAAACAAGTGCCACTCAAGTAGGTCCCTGGTATGAAGCTCACGACTATAAAGCTCATGGAGAAATTGCAGATTTTGTTGTCTTAATGACTTATGAATGGGGATATAGTGGTGGCCCGCCAATGCCTGTATCACCAATAGGTCCCGTGAGAAAAGTAATTGAATACGCTTTAACTGAAATGCCTGCTTCTAAAATTATGATGGGACAGAACTTATATGGATATGATTGGACACTTCCATATGTACCTGGAGGGCAATATGCAAAGGCAGTCAGTCCTCAGCGTGCCATTGAAATTGCAGCAGAAAATAATGTGCCAATCAGATATGACTATACAGCACAAGCCCCTTATTTTGATTATACAGATACGGTTGGAAAACAGCATAGAGTATGGTTTGAAGATGCTCGATCAATTCAAGCGAAGTTTAACCTTGTAAAGGAGCTAGGTTTACGAGGGGTCAGCTATTGGAAATTAGGACTTTCTTTCCCACAAAACTGGCTGTTGATAGAAAATAATTTTGATGTAGTGAAACGATAAATTTCATAAATACTATACAGGAGCGGATTAAATGAGCAGATTAAACCCTGAAAAGCTTTCAGTGGAATTTAGAGAAGGTGTTACTACCACAGAACCTATTATTCCAAGACGCTATACACTTACTCATTCTGATATAACTGCAGAACTTTTTTTAACTATTGGATTAAGATATGCCTATGACAAAACCAATGCTATGAGAGATGAAGTACTTGGTGAATGGATTAAAAAAGGAGAAAGCTATCTTTATTACGTATATTTATATGTAGATGGGCAATTTGGTCCAGGAATAGCAGCCATACGAAATTATGTGTTTAGGCGTGAATTACCACTTGCCCTGGAAGCTATTAGATATGGTGATAGAGAATTTTTTACTGCACATCCTGAGTTAGATAATTTTCCAATAATAGTCTTCTTCATGTCAACTAATCCTCAATTTAATAAAATAGAAAACTGGGGTACTTTTTCAGACTATGATATTAAAAGCTCCTATAGAGTTTCTCAAGTAAACTCTTTTCGTAAAGACAGATAGTTGCTTGACATGAAAGTCGGCGATGTAACTGGTAATGGTGTAGCAGATAAGGTATCTTTGAAGCCTCCTTAGAATTTTTTACTGACACCATTACTGTTATAATTGGTGATATTCTACCAACAACATTTGAATTTCCACTTCTGTCAAGAATCGATACTGACCTTTTTCCAATGATTCATCTAATATTAATCCTCCAATGGAAACCCTCTTTAAATACACCACATAACAGCCTACTGCCTTTAACATACGCTTCACTTGGTGCTTACGTCCCTCTGAAATAGTAAGATATCCAGAAACAACGGGCTGGTTATACTGGTTTGAATCTATATTGGATAAATTCTCAATAGCCATTTCATGTTTAAGCTCTTTATACATTCCACATTTTTGCACTTCTATTTTTGCAGGCTTCGTTAGTGTTTCACCTTTTCCTATGTAAATTCCTTGCTCTAATTGCTTCCTATCTTCCTCATCTAAAGAACCCAAAGCCCAAAAAAAATAAGTTTTTTCAACATGGTTTTGTGGGTACATTAATTGATGTTCAAATTCACCATCGTTGGTAAGCAGCAATAATCCTTCTGTATCTTTGTCTAATCTTCCAACATGAAATACTCCATTCATGTTAACATCATCAAAAAAATCAAATACTGTTTTGTTAACTGTATCCTTTCTTGCAGTAATGTAGCCAGCAGGTTTATTAAACATATAATATACTTTTCCAGTATAAGCAACTACTTTACCAAGATACTCAATAACATCAGAACTTTCGTTAATTTCTATTGCAGGTTCTGTTATCACGTCTCCATTTACCTTCACCATACCTTCTTTGATATAAGTCCTAACGTTTTTCCTCATTCCAAGGTCTGATTGTGCTAAAAATTTATCTAATCTCATATTTTATCACTTGTCTTTCTTTGAAAAATCATTTTTTTGTGCAAAATATATAGCTCTGATTATAAAACCAGAGCTCTTGTTCATTTTAACAACTTTAATAGTTTCGGCTCATATTTAATGTCTCCGCCACAGAGACTATATAAAATTACCCACTAGAACATCACGTTATTGTTTATAATAACAACATATCATAGAGTAAGATTTGTTGTCAATAAGTTCCCATACTATAAATATTCATTATATAATGGATTATTGTGTCTTTTTAATTTATATCTAATTTTGTTCAGATTACCACACTTTTATTGATTTGCAGTTTCCTGCTTTTTTATCTCCAGTATCTCCTGCATACTGAATGGCTTCAGCAGGGCATAAACTTTGACATCCCCTGCAGACCAGCTATGAGCATAATAATCCCAAGTACTATGTACCACCACTTTCCAGTACCGGTCATTAGTCTACCCAATATTGCGGAAAGTGCTCCAAAAACAGTAAATGTTATAACCAAACCTATGCAAAAGAATAATGAGTATTTAAAAGCAAGCTTTTTATCTTTACCTGCATAGCCTCCTACATAGCCTACAACTAATGGTATTGTAGATAAAACACAATGACTGAAAGATGAAACTATACCTGCAACTAATAACATAACAAGTGCTAACCATATATTATTTATGTTCAAATTATAATGTTGCAGGATTTATTTTCATAATAAGTCATGCAAATGATTATGTAATTATATAATTAATTAGTTATATAGTTGATTATATGCTTTGTTTTTATATTTGTCAATATATAACTAAATATATAATTATTTCTATTTTAATTGCTTTACAAATAAATATACAAGTATTGGTTATTTATTGTATAATTATAGACAAAATCTAACTAGTGTTTATAATACTTTTGTTATAGAAAATTAATAACTTTAAACTTAAATTTAAATGAACGCAAAAAAAGAATTCGCCACAAAAATAAATATTTATAGACAAGTTCTTTTTAATATATAAGTAGATATTAATAGAATAGATAAAATCTATTACTTTTTTCTAATTATTACATGACTTTTCTTTAATTTTATCCAATGACTACCCGCTCTAATACTCCCATATGATTCAAGTTTCACTTTCATACCAAGCCTGTTTCCTTAATATTATTCACATAATCCAAAACATACTTTTCAGCATAGTCAACAATATTTTTAATATTATCATTATATAATCTATAGTGCATTTCAAGACCTACTTTTTCACTCTTAACTAATGCTGCATCTTTTAAAATCCTCAAATGCTGTGATAAATTTGCTTGACTGTATTCAAACTTTTCATTTAGTTTACACACACATTTAGGTCCATCACATAAAAATTTCATTATTTTAAATCTTACTGGGTGTCCAAGTGCTTTAAATATTTTTACCGCTAAATCGTCTTGATTCAAATTTCTTCCTCCTTTAATTTCTACCACGTTTTATATTAAACTATAAAAAATAATTCTTTTTAATTAAATACTAATATACTTTATATAGTATAGGTTATTTTTATTAAAATTTCAATGTTGACTATGAACATTGGGGGAGTAGTACTATACTGTTATAATTATTTAATTAAATTATAGCTCCTATAGAAGACTTCATTCTTTAAATAATAAAGTCTTCTATAGGAGCTATCTTATTTTAAAAATATTATTTTAAAATCTGCTTATTAACAACTATAGAATGTATAAAATTCTACTCTCACTACTCTATCAATTCTAACAACTCATTTAAACTCTTTAACTTTTCTTTGTATTGTTCTTCTTCTAAAAGAGTACAGTGGTTTAGTTTTTTCATTCCAGTTAGTAACTTTGATGCAAAAGCAATACAGGTAGTTTCTCCACATTTTTTGCAATTTTTTTTAGGTAAGTATGAATAAATCTCAAATGCCGCTGGCTTTTTTCTCATTTCATAGTTTGGTTCTATACTATTCTTATTATCATAAGTTTCATTTATAAAATCTTTTACAAAATCCATTATAGAGTATGCATCAGTTTCATTAATTGCCTTTGCAACAGTCATTTCAGTGGCGTAAATATTTATTAATCTATTATCTTTCTTAAATGTAAAACTAGGCATATTGCTGTTATAACTTCCATTCTTTATAACTGAATTTAAGTAGGGCATTATGTTGGAAACATCATTGGAAAACTCTGCTTTAAATCTTATTTTTTCAGTTTCAGCAACACAGGGTTGTATAAATAAAAGTTTTATATCATTTAAATACAAGCTATCACTATCCCTTCTATATTTGTTTTAAACATATTTAAATAAAGCTATTTATAATTTGGTAAATTGACTTGAGTTTTTCTATTTGTAAATACTGCTAGTACACAACCTAAATTATATATAGCTAATTATTTACACTTATACTCATTTTGTATTTTACTTAAAGCTTCTACAAGAATATCTATGTGATTTTTTTCATTAAAGTATCCTATACCAATTCTAACAGCTCCAGTATTTTCTGTTCCTATAATTTTATGGGCAGTAGGTGCACAATGTAATCCTGTTCTAACCATAATGTCATACTGACTATCAAGTTTATATGATATTTCTTCAGCTTCTATATTCTTTATATTAAATGATATCACGCCTACTATTTTATCTGGTTTTTTAGGTCCATATATTTCTATTCCTTCAACACTAGAAAGTCTTTCAATGGCATATTCAATAATTCCTTCTTCTTTTTTTCTTATATTTTCAATTCCAACAGAATATATAAAATTTAACGCTTCACCTAATCCAACAATTCCAGCTACATTTGGAGTACCAGCTTCATATCTATTTGGGAAATAGTCAGGCTGATATGGATATTTAGAATCACCACCTGTTCCACCAGACTTTAAAGGATTCATAGTAATATCACAATTTATTAGAAGTCCCCCTGTTCCTGTTGGACCCAGAAGACTTTTATGACCTGTGAAAGCCAAAATATCGATGTTATCATTTTCAACATCTATAGGATAGGCTCCTGCGGTTTGAGCTGAGTCTACAAGAAATTTCACTTTATGTTTTTTTGCTATTTCACCAATTTCTCTTATTGGTTGAATTGATCCCAATACATTAGATGCATGAGTAAAAACTATAAGCTTTGTATTAGGTTTTATAAGTTTTTCTACATCATTATAATCAGTAATACCTTCAGAATTACACTGAACTGTTGATATTTCTATACTTCTATCCCGCTCTAAAGTTTTTAAAGGTCTCCATACTGCGTTATGTTCTAAACTGCTTACTATTACATGATCTCCTTCTTTTAAAAAACCATTAATTACTATGTTAAGTGCTTCTGTAACATTGGAAGTAAATATAACTTTCGCTGGATTACTGCCATTAAATACTTTACAAATCATTTTTCTGCAGTTATAAATAAGTCTATCTGACTCAATAGCACTTTTGTAAGCACCTCTTCCTGATGTTGCTCCAATATTTTGCATATATTCTATCATCTTTTTTATTACTACATCTGGTTTTGGAAAAGATGTAGCTGCATTATCTAGATATATCCCCAATATAACCACTACCTCTCTTTTATATCATTTATTTTATAAAGTATTTCTGCTTGAACAACCCCAACAATTCATAATGGCGTAAAGATAATCAAATTATACAACAATTCATAATTATTTTATAATTTAATTATATAATTAAATACATTTTTTTGTCAATATTTTAAATCTAGCTGGATATACAAACACTTTAA
>Ga0183101_1000163_pt3 | contig 17399 bp, 16 predicted proteins | sample Biomet3_FD_127790 | JGI IMG/M metagenome (GOLD analysis project Ga0183101, IMG submission 127790) | Microbial communities from bioreactor (seeded with sewage sludge) at LBNL, California, USA - Biofuel metagenome 3 | ecosystem: Engineered > Bioreactor > Anaerobic > Unclassified ... | reverse complement strand
GATTATTACAATAACCATAGAATTAAGACCAAAACAAAATGGATGCCTCCTTCAAAATTTAGGGAAGCATCCATGTTAAACTTTTGATATAATTTAAATAGATGTCTAGATAAAGGGGTACCCCTCACTTAAGAGACTTTTTTATAAATTAGTTATTAACCAACGATATTTTCTTTTAAATTAACACAGATGAATCCACCACGATTATAAACATCATCTCGATTATATGTAATTGGTTCCCCATTATGTTTTAAAACAAATCCACCAGCTTCCTCTAAAACCCCTTGAAAAGCGGCGGTATCCCATTCTTTAGTCATGTCATCATATTTTAAATAAACTTCCGCGCGACCTTCGGCAATTAAACAAGCTTTTAGACTACTCCCAACACATTTAATTTGACTAATCTTTGCTGAACTTTTTAAAGCATCATCAACTTTTTTGGTATTATGCGTTCGAGAAATTAAAGCTAATAAATCTTTTGTTTTATTATTAACATGAATTTTCTGAGTCATATGATCTCTAATTAAATATGCGCCATCACCTTTTGAAGCATAATAAATATCTCCACTCACTGGAACTCCTACAACTCCCAAAACAATTTGGTGTTTATAAGCTAACGCAATATTCGTGGTAAACTCTCCATCCTTAGCAACAAAATCGTTGGTACCATCAACTGGATCAACAATCCAAACATAATCATTAGTTAAACGAATCTTATCATCTTTACTTTCTTCGGTTAAAAAAGCGTATTTGGGAAAAGCTTTATGTAAAATTTCGCGAATTAATTTATCGGCACCAATATCCGCTTCAGTAACCGGAGAATTGTCGCTTTTAATTTCAACTTCAAAGCCCTTCTTATAGACGGACATAATAAAAGTCATTGCTTCTTTAGCAGCTTCTAAAGCACATTTTAGTTCTTGTTCATAAGCCATAATATTTAAAAAAACTTAATAAGCAAAAAGAATGCTTATTAAGTTACATCTCCTCTTTATTAGTAGAGCCTTCTTCATCCGCCTCACCATCGGCATTATCATCGGTATTTGAATCTCCACTATCATCACCATCTTCACTATCAACACCGAGTTCTGCTTTTTCTTCATCATCAAGTTCTTCAACATCAGCATTAGCAGCAGTTTCTTCATCAATATCACTATAGACATCATTCATATCAATATGAACTTTATCATAAGTTTGCCTTTCACGAAGATCCCAAGTGTTGTCTTTGAGGTCAACAAAGCGACCATCAAGAGTTATATCTGTATAAAAATAAGCAATCTTTTGTTTGGCTTCATCTGGGGTTAATTCAAGTTTACTAGCGACTTCTTTGAATAGATCAACAAATGAAATTGGTTCCTTCTTATCTTTAAGAACACTATATGCAACATCTTTCATAGATTCATTCTTATAATTCTCTACCATATTAATTCTCCCTTTTTTGCTTAATCATTATACTTTACTCGAAAATAAAATACTACTTATTTATTCGAGCTAAAACTTCCGCTTTTCCTAAAATATTAATGATGTTATACATTTCAAGGCCATGTTCAGAACCAGTAATCTTTAAACGAATTGGCATATAAAGATTTTTCCCTTTTATTCCAGTCTCATTTTGGATTGACTTAAAGAGATTTTTAACTGAATCTTGATTAAGTTCATTAAGATTAGTAATCTTTTCTTTAAAACTATTTAAAACAACCTTGCTGCTATCAAGAGCCATTAAAGCCTTATCTTCTTCATTTAAGGCATAGGTAGGAGTCAAAATATTATTAAGTAAATCAATTATTTCAGCACCATTAGAAATTTCTTCTTTAAACATCAAAGAGATATTCTTTAATTCATCTTCACTCATTTCTTTATTAAATTTAACTTCTTTAATAAATGGCATAATAAATGCAAAATAATCCTCATTGCTTAAGGCCTTAATATATTGGGCATTGGTCCATAATAATCGCTTATTATCAAACATTGATGGAGAACTAGAAAGTTTAGTTGGATCAAAATATTTAATAGCTTCTTCACGCGAAAAGATTTCTTTTTCTTTATCACCACCATCAACTTTAACATCTGGATTAAAGCCTAATAAATAAAGAAAATTAAAAATTGCATCTGGTAAATAGCCGAGTTTGCGATATTCACTCATAAATTGAAGAATATTATGATCTCGTTTTGATAATTTCTTTCCATTTGGATTAATAATAATCGTCATATGACCAAACTCTGGTGGTTCCCAGCCAAAATATTTATAAATTTGAAGTTGTTTTGGAGTATTACTTAAATGCTCTTCACCACGTAAAACGTGAGAGATTTCCATAATATGATCATCAATAACAACTGCAAAATTGTAAGTAGGAATTCCATTAGATTTAATAATTACAAAATCACCAAAATCATCCGAATTAAAGCTAACATCTCCTCGCACTAAATCGTGAAATTTAAAAGTAATTCCACTTTCCATTTTTAAACGAATAGATGGTTTAATTCCTTGTTTTTTGAAGTTCTCAATTTCTTCTGGAGTATAACTCAAAGCACGACGATCATACTTAAAAGCTTTAACGCCATTTTCAAGTTGTTCTTCTTTCATCTCATCAATTTCATCTTGAGTTTCATAACAATAATATGCATAACCTTTTTCAACTAATTCTTCAGCGTACTTTCGATATAAATCAAGCTTTTCGGTTTGACGATAAGGTGCGTATTTTGGATTTGGTTTTTCTGTTGATTCATCTGGAATAATTCCAAGCCAAATTAAATCATGAAGTTGACTTTGTTCGGCTCCTGGAATATTTCGTTCGATATCGGTATCCTCAATTCTAAAAACAAAATCTCCACCAAATTTCTTGGCATACAAATAATTAAATAACGCACTACGTGCTCCTCCAATATGTAAATATCCTGTTGGGGATGGAGCATAACGAACTCTTACTTTTTTAAACATTTTTAACTCCTTCAAGTAGAACCACACTTGTAGCTTCAATTGCTTTTAAATCACCTACCGCATCAAAACCCTCATTTGTTCCAGCTTTAATACTAATTTGACTAATATCAATTCCTAGAATGATGGCAATTGAACCACGCATTGCTAAGATATAATCTGCTAGTTTTGGTCTTTCACAAGTAATCATAATATCAATATTGCTAATCTCATATCCTGCTTCTTTAATTAAAGGCTTAACTTCTTTTAAAAATTCAACACTATGGCGTCCTTTATTTTTAAGATCGCTATTTGGAAACATTTGTCCGATATCACCTTTAGCTAATGCCCCTAAAATTGCATCAACAAGCGAATGAACTACAACATCTCCATCACTATAACTAGATAAACCCATCATACTAGGAATTGTTACCGTTCCTAAAATTAAAGGTTTTCCAATAACTAGTGCGTGAATATCTTTACCAAAACCAATACGCATCATAATTTATACATTGAAACGGAAGAAGAAAATATCGCTATCTTTAGCCACATAATCTTTTCCTTCAATCCTTATTTTTCCAGCATCTCTCAAGGCTTGTTCTGTCTTATATTGCATAATGTCATCATAAGAATAACATTCAGCACGAATAAAACCTTTTTGGAAATCACTATGAATAATTCCTGCACATTCTGGGGCAAGCATGCCATTGACGAAAGTCCATGCACGAACTTCATCAGGACCAACCGTAAAGAATGTTGAAAGATTAAGTAATTTATAACTTTCTTTAATTAAAGTTGATAAACCGCTTTCTTTTGCACCAATACTTTCAAGAAATTCTTTCTTTTCATAAGGAGAATATCCAGAAAGTTCGGCTTCCATTTCGCAACAAATAGGGACAGTCTTTGCACCTTCTTTATTTGCATATTCTTTTACTTTAAGATAATTTTCACAATGATCTAAATCCGCCAAATCTGTATCACCAACATTTGCGACATATAAAATAGGCTTCATTGTTAAAAGATTGAAATTTTTCATAATCTTCTTTTCATCATCAGTTAAAGTAACTGTACGAGCTGCCTTTGCATCTTCAAGAGCTTTTTTAATTTTACTTAGAGCATTAAATTCTAAGATACTGTCTTTATCTTTATTAACTTGTGCTTTAATTGCGACTTTGCCAACACGAGTTTGAACAGTTTCTAAATCCGCTAGACATAATTCAACATTAATAATTTCAATATCTCGAATAGGATCAACTGAATTTTCAACGTGAATAATATCTTTGTTCTCAAAACAACGAACAACTTCAACAATTGCATCAACATCACGAATGTGGGCTAAAAATTGGTTACCCAAACCTTCGCCTTTCGAAGCACCCTTAACTAAACCTGCAATATCAAAAAATTCAAATGAGGTGTAAATAGTTCGCTTAGGATTAAATAATTTTGATAAATTATCTACTCTATCATCTGGAACTAAAACACTACCAACATTTGGATTAATCGTTGCAAAAGGATAGTTTGCCGCTTCAACGTGGCTATTTGTGATTGCATTGAATAGAGTTGATTTGCCAACGTTAGGAAGTCCAACAATACCTGCTTTTAAACCCATAATTTATTTCTCCAAAAATCGTACTTATTATATTATATATAATAAAAAATAACATCATTATTAGGCAAAATGTGTAATAAAAAAGCCACAAAAGTGGCTTTTGAACTTAGTCTTAATAACAATAATCTTGACGATGTATATTATTTAGCTGGTTCTTCAACTTTAGATTCGTCTTTGATGACATCGATATCAGTAGCTCTAGCACCTCTTTCAGTGTCTTGACCTACGAATTCGACTTTGGCATCAACATCAACAGTCTTGAAGCCGGTCATATTTAACGCAGTGTAATAGAAGAAATAATCCTTACCATCTTCACCGGTAATAAAACCATAGCCTTTTTCCTTGTTGAATTTTTTGACTTTTCCAACACTCTTTGCCATTTAATTAAATTCACTTTCCGTCTTACGACTTTCTTATTATAAAATAAATTATCCAATTAATACATATTTTTTTGTTTTTTTAAAAATTTTAATACTTTTTTAATGTAGTTGTTTGGCAATATTTATCTTCCTTATCGGATGAATTGAAACAATTACGCTAATTAAAGAAAGAATAATTATTACGATAAACATCGCTAAAAATGGTTTATAAGACGCAACAATTGAAGTAGTTATACCTAATCGATTAGACAAGATTTTACTTAAGACATTTGATGTCATAAAAATTGATAAAGATCCAAAGAAATAACTAAATAAGTTTGGCAAAAAGGTGTTAATAAATTGCATCTTCAAAATCTCTTTAAACGAATAGCCAAGAACAAACAATATCGCATAATCTCTTTTTGATTCCAAAATTTCAATATAGTTGATAATTAAAATAAGCGATATTGAAGAAATTAATGTTACAACTGATAATGCAATTAAAATATATTCTAAATAATTCATTGTCTCATTGATTCCTGTTTCAAAATCATCAAGGGGATTAACGAATTCATAATTATCAAGAATTTTATTTAAAGTGTCCACTTCCACTTGGTTCATTTTACTATCCATTTCATAAACAATTGAATTCACGATCAAATTGAATGTAGAAAACTGAAATAAATCTCTAAACAAAGACAATGAAAAGTCTCCATCTTGGTAAAAAAGAATCTTTTCAGAATTTGTGATTCCAACAATATTAATCTTTATTACTTTAAAATAGTTTTTAATAATACCATTTTCTTCTATGCTTTTATTTAAAGTCGCTAAAAACAAATCTTTATTTATTGAATTTTCTCCAAGCAATTTATCCATTCCATTTGATATTACAATTTCATTTGCTTTGCTCGGTTTTCTTCCACTAATTAATTCAGTATATTTTGTAGAAAATCGGACATTATTTTCGCCTAAAGATGTAGCTGAGGAACTTATTACTAAGCTCGGAATCTTAATTTTGTCTAAATTACTAGTTGATACACGACTAGAGGCATCAATTAAATCATTTAATTTATTTATTTCTAAAGAGAAATAAGTTGGGGATGCAAATCCACTAAATAATTGTGTCCCTAAGTTGATATACCCGGCATTTGTTGAATAATAATATTGACTAAATTTACTATTTAAATTATTAATCGTTTTTGTTAACCCAAGGGGAAGATCATCACGAAAAACATGATATAAATAAACTTTATTTGTATAACAAGGTTCATTAAACTTGCAAGTTCGTGGTGAATAAATCTCATTATCACTATCAAATAAAAAATCTTTATATCGATTATCGTGACTCACTTTATTCAAAAAAATCGATTGAAAATCTTTGGTTTTCAAATAATAGATTTTCTTCATTATCCATGGTAATTCTTCATTTTTACGAAGATTTAATGATGTAGGAAACATCATCTTTTTCTCAAATAAATCTTCATTAAACAAGTTATTAGTATGATAAATGTTTGATTCATTCGCAACAATTACACCTCGAACTTTAAAACTTACATTATCATTATAATTCCAATCATGATTAGATAAGCTTAAATTGATCACGAAATTCCCCGTCTTTATGTATTCTCCAAGTGATTCGAAAGAACGAGCGATTTGTAAATACTCACACTCGGTTTTCATTTGTGCATAATTCATTGAGATTATCACTTCATCATTCATCAATTTTTCTATATTATTTGGAAAAATATTTATGACATTATCTAGGTTTTTTAAATACTTAAATTCATTAAAACTTCTCGCGTTAAAACCATCCATTAGTTTAGAGATAGGTCTTGATACATCATAAACATAATTCAAATCTTTGAAAAAATTTTCAAAATTAACGAGGTAGTTTACGCCATAATAATCAATATCAGATTTATAATCAGTTAAAGCTTCCTTTACTTCATCTATACTCGAAGAATTGTAATCGACAATTCCCCTAATATTATTTTTCTTTTTTAAAATAAGAGTATTTTCATTAATGATTGTAGAGAAACTCTCTTTTAAAGAACTCGAAATTCCCTCTTTTAAAAAAGTTGATAACCCAATGGAAAAAAGCGAGATAGAAAGTAAAATTGATGAAATCATAAAACGAATTTTCTTATTTTTCATTGAAGTATAAAAATGTCTAAAAATAAAACCATAAGAAAGTTCACCTTTTTCTTTCTTGATTCGCTCAATCATTAAGAAATTTTTTCGATTCTTCCCTTCCTCATTGTTTGATTTAGTTTCTTCTAATTTTCGATTATTAAATAGTAAAATCGAGTCACAATATCTTTCCACTAAATCGCGATCATGAGAAACACAAATAATGGTACAGTTTGCACTAATTTTTCGAAGTATTTCAAAAATAATTTTGCTATTTGTTTCATCGAGCGACCCTGTTGGTTCATCAGCAAAAATAATTTTTGGATTATTAACTAAGGCTCTTGCTATCGCAACTCTTTGCTTTTCTCCACCACTCAAATCTTTTACATATTTCTTTTCTAGTTTTTCTAAATCAACTAATTTAAGCACTTCTATTATTTTTCTCCTTTTCATTTGTGTGGAAAATCTTGAAATAGAGTCAATGACTAAGGCTATATTATTAAATACCGTATCATCATTAAATAAATCAAATGATTGAAAAATAAATCCAATATTTTTTAGTCTAAAATTTCTTTTTTCCTCATCGCTTAAAATAACTAAATTCTTATTATCGTAAAAAATTTCGGAATCTTTATCTGGTTTTTCTATTAACGAGAGTAAATTTAATAAAGTTGTTTTACCACATCCCGATTCGCCACAAATTCCATATATTTTGTTTTCTAGAAAAGAAAAATTTAGATTCTCTATAATCTTTTGACCATTAAAGCTTTTGTTTAAGTTATGAATTTCTAGTCTCATTCTTCTTTTAGCTCCTTATAAATTTCGCGATGCTTAGCCAACAATAACGGAATAGTTACAATGAATATGATAAAAAATAATCCAATCATTAAAATACTTAAATTTAATCGTTTATCATTGAATGGATATACTAATAAATTACGAAAATAAAAAGTTGAAAAGATAAAACTATTTATCAATAATGCTACTTTTTTTAATAAAATATAGGAGACTAAAAAAGACAAAAATAATACAATAATTTTTTCGATTAGATAGACCAAAATAACATCGTTTTTAACTGCCCCTAAAGCTGAAATTATCGCCGTCTGTTTCCGGTTAAAAACGAAAGATGAAAAAGACAAAAAGCCCACAATCGCTAAAGAACAAATAATTGATATCGCAATAAAAAGAATTATTCCTTTAAAAAAGGCTGAGGTCATATTTTTAAAAGAATTCACTATAGTATATGGTTCATTTTTAATGTTGAAACCTTCTAAACTATCAATCTTACTATTAAAATCTTTGGCATCTTCTATCGAATCTAAAAAAAGAATATATGAATAATTGGATATTTCTTCATTGTCTTTACTATTAACTAATAAGTCATAAAAAGTAAAATCATTACCCGTTATTTCATTAATTTTTGTACATTTATAATTTTTCAAATAATCTAAAAAATAATTATAAGAAAAATATATTTTTGGATAATTTAAATAGCCAAATTCGTATCTTATTTTTTCAATATCAAATTCAAAATGTGCTTCAAAAATTTCTTCTATAACATTTGGTCCAGAATTTTGCGTGTTATTGTAAATGTATTTTCTTTTAAGATTTAGATTAACAAATCTATTTAAACAAGAGCCTTCATTCACCTTTGAATAAGCCTCCTTAAAGGCGTTATTTACATAAACTATTCTTCCGTTTGGTATGTTATTTACTGGAATAAAAGACACATTCTCTATTATTTTGTTATTGATTTCAACATTTTTTTCTTCATTAAAGAAATAATCAATCGACTCTCCTACAACCGAATCCTGGTAATTATTTGCCATTTCTATAATCTCATTTTTCTTCGGTCGAACTGTGCGTTCTAACTTTAAATTTGAATCTGAAATTGACTCATAAAGAACTTTACTTATCTTATATGAATTATAGTTTTGGTAATTTTGAATTACCCCTTCACTATTTTGAATAATCCCATTATTAAAACCAATCGATAAAAAGACAAGCAAAAATGCAAAAACAATTGAGAAGAAAGATAGTAAATTTTGCTTAATATCTTTTTTAAATGATTTTATTAACATATAAGAAACAAAGGAAGAATTTTTATTCTTTTTATTCTTTTCAACAATATTTTTGCAGCCTTTCATTGCAATAAAATTAGTTTGCGTACCATTTGTTAAATCTAGGTAACCATCATTATATTTATCAATTAATTCTTTGTTATGAGAAACCATTATTACCAACCTATTCATGCTAATTTCTTTTAAAAAATTCATTACATTAATAGAATTATCTTTATCTAAATTTCCAGTTGGTTCATCAGCAAAAACTACTGTCGGATCATTAATTAGTGAGCGAATAATAGCCACTCGTTGCTTTTCGCCGCCACTCAATACGTTTATTTTTTTATTTTTAAGATTTTCTATATTGTATTTTGCAAGTTCATTGCTAATTGATTTATATTTCTTTACACCCTTTATCTTCATCGCTAGTTTTAGATTTTCATAAACTGTTAAATCATCAATCAAATTAAAAGATTGAAAAACCATTCCAACTTCATTTTTGAGATAATTAGTTTGCTCTTTTTCTTTAAAAGAGCTTAACGATTTTCCTTTATATAAAACTTCGCCTTTACTCGGTTTCATTAATCCTTCTAATATATTTAATAAAGTAGATTTTCCACATCCAGATTTTCCAAAAATACAAAATAAACCCTTATCTTCAAGAGTAAAATTAAGTTCGTTTAAAATACATAATGATTTGCTATCATTAAGTTTAAATGACTTAGATAAATTTTTTACTTCAAATAAAATCCCCATTCACTAATTAAATTGTTATGAATGGGGATAATTTAATAATTTTTTTACATCAAACAAGCTTGAGGTACTTTTGGTAAACCTGGCATTGTTAGGATTGAGCCGAGTAAAGCAACAATAAATTCTGCACCATTACTCAATTTCACTTCCTTAACAGTAACTCTAAAATTACGAGGACAATTTAATAATTTTGGATTATCACTAAAACTAGATTGAGTCTTTGCCATACAAACAACCAGATTTTCTTTGCCTAATTTCTTGATATCCTCGATATCTTTCAAAGCTTCTGGAGTATAATCGACACCATCAGCTCGATAAATTTCTTTAGTAATCTTTTCAATCTTATTTTCGATTGAATCATTAACATCATAAAGAGGTTTGTATTCTGTTTTCTTTGTTCTTAAACATTCAAGGACACGATTTGCAAGATCAATTGCACCATCTCCACCTTTTAAGAAACCATCAAGGAAAGCATATTTATATCCGTGTTCATCACACCAATTTGATAGATACTTAATTTCAGCATCAGTATCTTGTGCGAAATGGTTGATTGCAATAACAATTGGAATCCCAAATTTTCTTAAATTTTCATAATGTTGCTCAAGGTTAGCCACGCCAATTTTTAAAGCTTCTATATTTTCTTTATCTAAATTTTCAAAGGCTTCTCCACCATGCATTTTAAGCGCTCTAATTGTCGCAACCAAAACACACATGCTTGGAATTAAGCCACCGACTCGACATTTAATATCTAAGAATTTTTCAGCACCTAAATCTGCCGCAAAACCTGCCTCAGTCACAACAATTGGTGATAACTTTAAAGCTAATTTTGTCGCAATTAAACTAGAACATCCGTGGGCAATATTAGCAAATGGTCCACCATGAATTAAACATGGATTATTTTCAGCTGTTTGAACAATATTTGGCCATAAAGCATATTTCATAATCTTCATAATAGCGTTCGTAATATTTAAATCTTTTAAGTAAACTGGATTACCATCGAGATTATAAGCCACCAAAATGTTATTCAATCTTCTAACAAAATCTTCTTCATCTTTACTAATGCATAAAATCGCCATTAATTCACTTGCGACTGTGATTTCAAAATGATCTTTCCTTTGAATGCCGTTTTTCTCACCAAAACCAATTTCAATATTTCTTAATTCACGATCATTTGTATCAATTGCACGTTTCCAAAGAATTCGATCCTTATCAATACGTAATTCATTTCCTTGATAAATATGATTATCAATAATAGCAGCAATCAAATTAATCGACGAAGTCAAACAATGCATATCACCGGTAAAATGAAGATTTATATCATCATGTGGTTCAACAGTAACCTTACCACCACCAGTTGCACCACCTTTAATACCGAAAACAGGACCCATAGATGGTTCACGTAAGCAAAGAAGGGCTTTTTGTTTGAGTTTAGCAAGTCCATCAACTAAAGCAATACTAGCTGTTGTTTTTCCTTCGCCAGCTTTAGTAGGAGTGATTGCCGTAACCAAAATAAGTTTTCCATCTGGATTATTTTTAACTGATTCATAAACATCAGGTTTAATCTTCGCTTTATAGTTTCCATAAAGTTCAAGGCTATCTTCTTTAATGCCTAAACCTTTCGCAATTTTTGTGATTTTTTCAAGTTTCATATTATTCTCCTTTATTTATTAAAGTTTTAATAGCAAAACTAGCCATTGCTAATCCACTACTATTTGGAACAAAAACCATCGATGAAATAATTTTACCATTTCTCATAGGATTTTCACTTGAAAATGAAACAGGAACTTTAGATAAATCAACTTCATTTTCTTTTAATAAGTGTCTCAATTTTCTTGCTAATGGGTCTCCGGTTGTCTTATTAATAGTGGTAATCGTTATTTTTGTCGAATCAAGACGATTTCCCATTCCTAAACTTGAAACAAAAGGGATGTTGTGCACAGTTAAATATTTAATTAAGATAACTTTCGCTTCTATGTCATCAATGCAATCGAAAACAAAATCTTGATTATCAAAAATAGAAAAATCAAAAGAGGAATCAAGTTTCGTAAAGTATTTTTTAACCAATATATCTTTTCGTAAATTAATAAGTTTTTCTTCCATTGCATCAACTTTTCTTTTGTTAATGTCAGTTAAATCATAGGCCATCTGTCGGTTTAAATTGGTAATATCAACGGTATCAAAATCAATTAGTGTAAGATCTTTAACTCCACTTCTAACCATCGAAAGCGGAATAATTGAACCAACTCCACCGATGCCACAAACCGTTATTTTTTTATCTATTAATTTATTAAAATCATCCCCTAAAAGTAATTTGCTTCGACTATCAAAATCATCACTTAAGATTTTTTGCATATTGAGTTGCCTCCTCTAGCGAATTAAACCAATGTACATCATTAAATTGATGTCTAAAAAAGGTCATTTGTCTTTTCGCATAATTACGTGTATTTTGTTTAATTAAATCGATACGCATTTGGTCTTCTAATTCATTATTAAATTCTTTATATCCGATTGCTTGTAAAGCACGATTTTCTTTTCCATACTTAATAAATAAAGCATTTGCTTCTTCTTCTAATCCATTATTAATCATTGCATCAACGCGTAAATTTATATTCTTATAAAGCACATCACGAGCAATATCTAAGCCAATAAAATGAACATCTTTATAGAGTAAATTATCTTTACCATTTTGATTAATTTCACTCTTTGATTCTTTATGAGTATTGTAAACAAATAAAGCTCGAATCAATCTTTTTCGATTGTTGATTCCGATTTTATTAGCATCTATAGGATCAATCTCAATTAACTCTTTAAATAACTCTTCATTTGTTTTTTGGCATAAATAATCTTTAGGCATTGGGTCTTCTTTTTCAAATTTATAATCATATAAAGCTGCTTTTAAATATAAGCCTGTCCCACCAACAAAAATTAAATTTCTGCCTTTAAACTTTTCTATCATTTTTCTTGCATCAGACTGATATTGAGCAACATCATATGGCTCATCAATATCACGAAAATCATATAGAAAATATCTTCCAGATAATAATTCTTCTTTGGATGGTTTTGCCGTTCCAATATTCATTTCTTTATAAACTTGAAAAGCATCAAAATTAATTATTGGTGCTTCAAAAAATTGCGAAATAACTTCCGCTAATTTACTTTTACCAGAACAAGTTGGACCAATAATACAAATTATCAAGACTCGATTTCCTCTTTGATTTCTTCAAGTAAATTATAAACTTCATCACTAATATTTTTAAATTCAATTACTAAAGGATCGCTATTATACTTATTTAATAAATCTTTATACTTAACCTTTTCTTCTACGTTGATATTACACTTCTTTAAAAAATCGATTTCTTTTTTTAAAGAATTTAAAGATTCTGATGAAGAAATCAGTTCTTCAAGTTTTAAATATCTCATAATTAAAGGATCGTTATCTAAATCACCTTTAATCTTTTCAATTGCTTCATCAATTTCTTTACTCATTTACAAGTTCTCCATTTAAGAAATATAAATGATTTTCCGTGATTTTAACATCCACAATTTTACCGATTAAACTGATATCCCCTTTAAAATTAACAACTTTATTATTTTCGGTATATCCACTCAAGACAGTGTCATCTTTTTTAGATGGACTATCAACTAAAATCTTATAGGTTTTTCCAACCATTTCTTGAGATTTCTTTAAAAAGCCTTCTTCTAAAGACTTTTTAAGTTCAATGAATCGTTTTGACTTATCACTATAAGTTACATCATCTTTTAATCTTGCGGCAGGTGTGCCAACACGAGGCGAATAGATAAAGGTAAAGGCACTTATATAATCAACTTCTTTACATAAAGAAACCGTATCTAAAAATTCTTCATAAGTTTCATTTGGGAATCCAACAATTATATCAGTTGATAATGAAATATTAGGAATCTTTGTTTTAATTCGTTTAACTAAATCAAGATAGGATTCTCTTGTATAACGACGAGCCATCCTTTTTAAAACTGAATTGCTGCCTGATTGAACAGGAAGATGAATGTATTTCATGATATTGTCATATTTTTTAATCACATCAATTACTTCATCTTTAAAGTCACTAGGATATGAGGTTAAAAATCTTAAACGTGGAATGCCAAGTTTCGCAACCGCTTCTAAAAGTTTTGCAAAAGTTGATCCATCAGTTAAATCTTTTCCATATGCATCAACATTTTGACCAAGAAGAGTTATTTCTTGATAACCGCCTTTAACAAGCTCATTGCACTCATGCAAAATGTCATCAATCGAACGACTTCTTTCTTTACCACGAGTATAAGGAACAATACAATATGTACAAAATTTATCACAACCATAACTAATATTCACAAAAGCTTTAAATTTATCAGTTCGACATGATGGTAAATCTTCAATAATATCACCCTCTTTGCTCGAAACACATACAATTCTTTTATGCGTATCTAAATATTTTTCAAGAAGCATTACCAAATCCTTAATATTATGGGTTCCCATAAAGATATCAACACATTTAAAGGTATTAAGCATGTGTTCAATTACTTGACGTTGCTCAATCATGCATCCGCCGATTACTAAAATTAAATCCTTACGAGTTTCCTTAAGTTTTTTGATATCACCAACTTCACCATAAACTTTATCTTCTGCGTTTTCTCTTACGGCACAAGTATTTAAGATGATGAGGTCACTATCTTCTAAGACGTCACTTTTTATCATCTCTAATGATGTTAAAATACCTGATAAATTTTCTTCATCACGATAATTAGCTTGGCATCCATAAGTACGAATAAAAAACTTTTTACCTTTTAAAAAGTTAATAATTTTTTCACTAGGAACATAATCATAGTGATAAGTCTCACTATGTGCCAATCTTTCTCGCGCCTTATTTAAATCAGGCATATCAATAAATAATGTATCGTTATTACTCATAATTTTTACCATTTAAAAGATTAATTCTTTTAATACTAATTGCTTTATTAGTATTATCATCAATTTCAATTACAACTGCATTAAAAATCGCATCATCATCTTCAAGCAATTTAAAGCGTGATTTAGGATCATGCAAAATAATTCTTCCAACAACAGAATCAATTTCATCTCCTAAAACACTGTTATAGCTACCGCACATTCCAACATCACTAATATAGGCTACACCCGTATTTAAAATTTGATTATCCGCGGTTTGAACGTGAGTATGCGTACCAAGTAAGGCCGTTATTTTATCTTTCATACTGTAAGCAAAAGCTTTCTTTTCACCAGTTGCTTCCGCGTGAAAATCAACAATATTGATATCGGATTTATCATTTTGTAATAAAGATGATAATTCAAGATATGGATCTTTTACTTCTTCCTTCATAAAAGCTGCACCAAGTAAATTAGTTACACGTATAGTCTTATTTTTAATTTTATAAACACGGCTTCCACTACCAGGAAAATCACTTAAAAGATTAAGTGGTCGAATAATATTATCATTATCGAGCACATTAAGAATTTCTTCCTTGTCTTTATAGTGATTTCCAAGAGTAATGCAATTTATAGGTAGACTTGATAAAAAATGATAATGGTTTTGATTCATACCACGACCATTTGTAATATTTTCACCATTAACAATAACAAAATCGGCTTTATAAGTCTCTATAACGAAAGAGAGACTCTTTTCCAGAGCCTTTCTTCCTACTTTTCCAACAACATCACCAACAAATAAAATTTTCATTATTTAGCAGTTTCTACCGCACGATATTCCCTAATGACATTAACTTTAATTTGTCCTGGGAAGGTCATCTCATTTTCAATCTTCTCTTTGATGTCGTGGGCCATCTTAAAGGCTTGAAGATCATCAACTTTATCAGGAATAACCATAACACGAACTTCACGACCAGATTGCATAGCATAGCATTGTTGAACGCCATCAAAACCTTTACAAATCGTTTCAAGTTGTTCAATACGCTTAATATATGTTTCAAGTGTTTCACTGCGAGCGCCAGGTCGAGCAGCACTTAAAGTATCGGCTGCTGCAACTAAAATACTCGTAATATATTTTGGTGGAACATCACCATGGTGCGATTCAATAGAGTTAATTACTACATCGTTTTCACCATACTTCTTCGCAAGACGAGCACCAATTTCAACGTGACTGCCATCAACTTCAAAATCAGCTGCCTTACCTATATCATGTAATAAACCACAACGTTTTGCTAAAGTTTGATCAAGACCAAGTTCAGCGGCCATAATTCCACAAAGTTCAGCAGTTTCAACTGAATGATCTAATTGGTTTTGACCATAACTAGTACGATATCTAAGTTTACCAACATAGGTCATTAAATCTTTATCCATTTTGCCAAGACCAAGTTTAAAGACTGCATCTTGACCAGCTTTACGAACAACTTCATCAACATCCTTTTGACACTTAGCAACAACCTCTTCAATACGACCAGGTTGTATACGACCATCTTTAACTAAAATATCAAGTGCTCTACTTGCCACTTCACGACGAATTGGGTTAAAGCAAGAGACAGTAATTGCTTCTGGAGTATCATCAATAATAATATCAACTCCAAGCATTTGTTCGAGTGATTTAATATTACGACCTTCACGTCCAATAATTCGACCTTTCATCTCATCATTTGGAAGAGCAATAACGTTAACCGTTCGATCGGTAGTAACTTCTTGAGCATTTCTAAACATCGCATTAGCTAAAATTGTCTTTGATTTTTCATCGGCTTCACTTTCAGCTTCTTCTTCGCGATTCTTCATATATTGAGTAAGTTCTTTTTGATACTTCTCCTCAACACGTTTGAAGATTTCATCTTTTGCTTCGTTTTCGCTCATCTTAGCAACTTTTTCAAGTTCGGCTAAAATTCCATCAATCTTAGTTTGAAGGATTTCACCCTTCTTTTTGTTTTCGTTAATTTCGAAATCAATTTGTTTTGATTTATCTTCAAGAGCAGATTCTTTTTGAATTAATGCTGCATCTCTTTGATCAATCGATTGCTCACGTTGTAATAACTTATTCTCTTGAGCAACCACTTCTTGCTTTCTTTCCTTAATGTCTTTATCAGCTTCCTGCTTCATTTCAAAAGTTGCTTGTTTAGCATCTAACTCAGCATTTTTAACTATATGCTCAGCTTTTATTTGTGCATCATTAAGCAATTTATCGGCATTATGTTGAGCTTTTTTCTCTTTATAACGAGGAGAAACAACTAGACACACAACACCTAAAGCAACACCAACAATTAGACAAAGGAGAGAAATCAATAGTACAAAGTACCATTCCATATAAAAATTCTCCTTTTGTTAAAAGTACCGTAGAAAATTTTCTACCTAAAAAGTATCCTATTTTAAATTTATATTTTTTAAACAACTATTACTAAAATAAAATATATATATAAAGTATCCTACGATACAATGCTATTATAACAAAGAAAAAAATCTTTATCTATATTAAATACTAAATGTTAAATTGCAAAGTTATTGCAATGATTATTGCGATAACTATGAAAATGAGTAATAAATAGGATGTGCTTCCTTGTAGAAAGGAGTAAAAATGGAGCATATCAGTTTTTCGAAACGTGTAAAATTA
>Ga0183101_1001831_pt1 | contig 17402 bp, 17 predicted proteins | sample Biomet3_FD_127790 | JGI IMG/M metagenome (GOLD analysis project Ga0183101, IMG submission 127790) | Microbial communities from bioreactor (seeded with sewage sludge) at LBNL, California, USA - Biofuel metagenome 3 | ecosystem: Engineered > Bioreactor > Anaerobic > Unclassified ... | reverse complement strand
TGGTGAACGGCTTGCTGTTCCGGGGGTTTGAATCCCTCTCTTTCCGCATATTTTGATTCAAAATCAATTGATTAAGGGAATAAAGCTCTCGCTTCATTCCTTTTTTTTATTGCCTTGGATAAGTCAAATTGCTGGTTTAAAACAGATTTTTTGGCACTTCCCTTAGAGAATCCTTAGAGTTTTTCTGCAAATCCTTAGAGCGAAAAATGGCAACATTTAGAACATGTGTGCAGAGAAAAAGAAGCGATGGTAACTATGTGGTTTATATACGCATAGCTCATAATAATAAGATCGCTTACATTAAAACAGATTTTTTGGTAAATGAAAAGGAAATCAAGAAAAACACCATTACCAATTCATTCGTAAACAAGAAATGTGCTATACTTATTGATGAATATATTGATAAGTGCAATAGATTTGGAGTAGGTAATTGGACTGCCAAAGAAATAGCTGATTATCTGACTAGTGGTGATGAACTGATCTCTTTTTCAGATTATTGTCGTTTATTTACTAGGAGAATGGATAACGAAGACCGAGAGAGTACTTCACAGAATTATAAGGTAGCTATTCATAAATTGGAAGAATTTAGTGGTAAAAAAGATCTTAAATTTTCGGACATTACTAGTAATCTTCTAATGTCATGGATTGAGTCTATGCGTGATACTAAGAAAGCCAAGAACGGTTATCCAAAAGCTATAAAAACGATGTTTCAGCATGGAGCTGATGAATACAATGATTACGATAGGGATATAATAAAAATACCGAATCAACCATTTCGTAAAGTGAAAATTCCAAAACAAACAAAACCCCAAAAACGTGCGGCAGAAATAAAGACATTACAAAAATTCTTTGGTACCAATATTGATAATCTTAAAGCTCCTAAAGGGGGCTGGATAACAAGGGCAGAGAGAGCTAAAGATGTGTGCATGCTGATATTTTGTTTAGCAGGAATAAATACAGCAGATTTATTTGATTTGCGAAAAGAAGCCTTAGTCGATAGCAAGTTATGCTATCATCGGAAGAAGACAAGAGGTAGACGCGATGATGAAGCATATATGGAAATACTGGTACCTGATATTTTGAAGCCACTATTTCTTAAGTACAAGGGTAAAGAACGTTTGTTTTCTTTCTGCGAAATATATGCTAATCAAAAGAATTTTAATAAATGCATTAATCAAGGGATGGCTGACGTTAGAGAGTGTTATGATAATTTGCATAGTGATATATTAGAATATATGACAACATATACTATGCGTTGCTCTTGGGCAACTATTGCACATAATAATTGTAACGCTTCAACAGAGTTAGTGGCTTTTTCGTTGAATCATGGTTCTGCTCATAAAGTCACTGAAGGATATATCAACACAGACTATTCTCCTATTAGCATACTCAATCAGAAAGTTGTTGAATTTGTTTTTGGCAAGAGTAGGTAATAGATGATTATTTTTGAAAAAGGTTCCTATTCATAGCAATGTGAATGGGAACTTTTATTATTTTTGCATTCTAAAATGAAGGTCGAAATGAAACCTATAGATAAATTAGAATATCGCGAAGGACCTCTTGGCGCTCTCAAATATTTGTTTTTTGCCACTGATTTATTGGGAGTGGAAATGTTAGATGAAATTATTGCGAAATATCCAGAAGTGAGGCAAGATATGGTTGTGTGTTATTCATATAGTGAAATGCCGCCAGAGGCGAGAGAAATGCTATCCAAGAAAAAGCACATGTATGATGATACTATACAAGGGACTTTCGTTAATCGATATAATGATAGGTTATTGAAGAATTCATTTGATTATGATGATTATTTGGCAGATAAAGAAATACAGAATTTAATTCATGAATTAGACTTTGATGTAGTTAAATACTGGTATCTAATTTTATTTATTTATGATTATAGCCTTAGCATCTGTGTGAATGGGAAAAAAAAGATTGATTCTCCATATAATCAATTAACTGACCTTGCAAATATTATTGGAAATAACATCGAAAGCTTTGATTGGTGTTTTGGAACAAAATTAAAGAAAGATATAAAACTAACAATTGAAGTACAAGGGAAAAAGAAGAAATTAATTATAGATGATCCTGATGCGATTAGATATTTAAACTATTCTTTAATTAAGACAGCACGTGAAGAAATGATAAAAGATAAATATGTAATGATAAACAGGAAAATAGTAAATGTCTCTACTTCATTACCAAATAGTACCATTATATATTATTTTGCATATACATTATTACGATTTATGAGGGGGCTGAGAGATGTCTGGGGAACCGAGATGCCTGTAAAACACACGAAGAAAGAATTAGAATTGGTTTCAAGACTTGTTTATTTTACGAAATTATCAAAAAATAAAAATTTCTGTGATATTGAAAGTGATACGTTAAAAGGTTATTTGTCTAGGAGAAAAGAAATTAATGAAGCAAGTAGCATTTATCCCTCAAATGAACCTGGTTGTTTGGTTCTTTGATTAGCTTTAATAGGTAGAAATAGCCTGTCAAATTTCTCGATCTTAATTAAAATCATCTTCTTAATAGGAATAAAAATAGGATAAATCGCTTTCTTGGCGAGGGGAACAAAAAACGATCAAAATTTTGTTCCTTATAAATTACTCAAAACCATCGTACCTTTGCACCTGTTATCGAAAATCGATGACGGGTGAAGCCCCCGCCTATTTTAATGGGGGCGCAAAAGAAAATCAAAATGAAAAATAATCAAAAGGCTGAGAATCAAAATCAGCAAATGAACCTAGATTTAACAATTATTGAGCGCATTGTCGCAGGTGTAAACAATGAACCGAGAGAAATTCGGGTGCGGTTTAAACAGATATGGAATGTCCCTTCTGTGCAGCTTAATTTTCAGTACAAGAGTGGAATTCGTGAGCTTCTTGTCACTCCAACTAATGAAAAGCTTTCAAATGCTATTATTTCCGCACTGACTGATGATATGGAACCGATTCGGGAAATTAAAGATCAAGAACAGGCGCTAGGTGGAACGGAAAATTTCGAATTGGAGCTTTTTGAACAATTTCTCAGCGAACGTAAGAATCGTCTAACGATTGAAGATGATTTCAAAGCTAATGATGGCACTCGGTACTTGCACGCAAAATTTACTGTGGCATATCATCGAATAGTTGAGTTTTATTTGCTTCGTACCGAACATCTAGAGAGTTTACTTGATGCTGCAAAAGCGGCATAAATCCATTGTTAAATTTGGAGAGGGGGATTTTTCCCCTCTCCTTTTAAATCGGAAAACATGATGATAAATTTTTCATCTTTATATGATAATGAATACGCTCATGGTCAAGTAAAGCAATTGATGGGGCAAAAGTGTAAGTTGACGATCGAGTTGACAGATGAGCCTTGTGCTTGGATAAACGCATGTAGGATAACAGGTCTGAGATACATCCTTAATCGACAATCTTGGTCGTGGCTACTTGCTTATTTAAGGGATGGGAAGATAGATGATTTTCGTGTCTTTCCATTACAAACGGAACGAATCGAGGATTTCCAGATGCAGGCATTAAAGGAATTGATCAGAACAAAATGTAATGTTTTTAGGATTCCCTTTTTACGGGAGGTGAGGGCATCTGTTACGCTTATTGCCATGTTCCCATATGGAAGGATAAAATTCAAGATCAGATTAACGAATAATTTTATGGATTATTTATACGATAACAATATATGCTAAAGACTGATTATATTATAAACGAGTCGCAACATCTTTCTGATATTATGGATCAGATAGGTACAAATACAATTTTCTCAAAAAAATTACCTGGTATCGGAGTGACTTCTATGGAAATAAATTCCAGTAGGCATTCATTATTGGTAGAACCGAATGTGCCTGTAATTCAAGGTAAGTCTAAAAAGCATGAAAGTCTATTTGGTGTTTACGAAGGTGTTACGATTAAAAACATCAAGGATTATCTTCAAGGATCGCATAGCTATGATAAAATAATGGTTACACCAGAGAGCTTTTCTAAGGTGATGAAAGCTTGCAATCAGTTAGGAATAAATCCATATACTCACTTTTTCTGCTTGTTTGATGAAGCGCATTTAATGGTTAAAGATGTTGATTATAGGGAAGATATGGTTTTACCTTTAGATGACTTTTTTCGTTTTGAAGATAAAGCTTTGGCAACAGCGACCCCGATCGAGTTATCCGATCCAAGATTTAAAAAGTTTGATTTTAAAACAGTAAACATTCATCCGAATTATGATTTTCGTCAGCCTGTTACTCTCGTCAGCACTAACAATACATATCAAAGCATCAAAAGATATATAGACGAGCATAGTGGGCAAATATGTTTTTTTATTAATCTAACCGAATATACGATCTCTCTGATTAGACAATTGGGAATTGAAGATGAATCGGCTGCTTTCTGTTCTCCTAAAAGCCAAATCAAATTAAAACATGAATATGAATTTAAATGTGCTTATGATACGTGGACTGCCAAGAGGATGAAACGATACAATTTTTTCACGGGGAGATTTTTCAATGCTTTTGATTTAGACGAAGAAATAAAACCCGATGTCGTGATGTTGACAGATTTATACCAATCAGAATATACGATACTTGATGTCAATACAGATTGCGTACAAATTGCAGGTAGATTTCGTAATGGTCTGTCATCCTTAACCCACATTTACACTACAGCTAGTGAACTTCCTGTTGTTACCAAGGAGCAGGCTACGGCTCAACTAAGGGAACGTGAAAACGTCTTTAATATTATAAGTACTCATTATATGAGCGCATCATCCGAAGTAGAAAGAAATGCATTCGGAGAAGCGAAGCGGTCGCTACCTTTTTATAAAATGTTGAATGCCGATGAAAGCAAAAATTATTTTATCATGGATAATTGGATTAATGACGCTCTTGTTAAAGCGAGTTATCACGACCCTGACCATATTATTGAATTATATTATAGAAGTGAAATGTTTCGTCCTACCTGTACTGGCTATGAATATCCCTATGAAGCTTTTGAACGTTTCAAATTGCAGCATCCTAAAATGACATTAAAGAAGAAACGGCAGAAAATGGTTATGATTTTATCCCATTTAGGAGAAGAATTGAATGCGGGAGATCTTGAAATAATAGCAGAAATGCGTGAAATAGATTCGCTAATTGTTGAAGCCTATGAGCTTCTAGGGGAAGAAAAGATAGAACAACTGCAATATTCATCTAGGGCAATGAAAGAAGCTATCATTTTAAAAAAGCAAACGAGTAATACTGTAATCCAATTAATTAAGAATAGTTTCCCTATAGGCAACAAGTACACTTGTACTCAGATTGAAACTGAAATCACACGAATATTCAATCTCTGTAATATACATCCCGATAAAAAAATACGAGGTGAGACTATTACTCGCTATTTTCATACGGTTCCTTGTAAAATAGGTAAAAAGAGAAATCGGGGATACAGCCTTTTAGATTTCAAAATATAATGGGTAGGACAAGTTGTCGTTTATATAGCTTTTATATACCCTGATTGAAGTTTGTCCTACCTATTATACTATTTCATCTTCTTGATTATATATCCGTTCTTGCGAGTTCCATCTTCCATACTCACTTTACATTCTTTAATCTCATACCCATAAAAATTTTGTAAGTCTGTAGCTTTGGCAGCTTTCTCAATTCCCAGTTCTACATAGATGCCTTTTAGCATTGCTTTTATTTCCGATACAGACATACGGCTTTTATCCTTTAGACGCTTTTCAAGTTCGTTACATATCATACCTCTTTTTTGTTTTGTGGAAATTTCCTTATTTAATTCACTCCTTTTATAACCCAAAGCTTTAATGCGTTCACTACCCAATTGCTCATAGTAATATTTGATTTCAGGATACTCAAGCTCTATCAGACTAAACAGCATCCCCTTTTTATTATCCTGTGCATTGCAATATCGTTGCATCATTTCATTGAAAGGTAATTCTGTAGAAATATACTCCAACTGTTCTTCATATTCAACATATTCTTGGTTTCCAATTAATTCAAAATTTTCGTCTTCCAAGCAGCGTTTCACTGCAATCCCATTTTTATACTGATACGCTTTTACCATATATTCATATTGGTCACTGATATAGGCAATATAGTTGAACTCCATAGGATGGTCAACATCTTTACACATGATATAAGACTCGGAATACTTCAAATAATTTTGGCTTTTCATAAGATCTGACTTTAATTTTTCAGAAATATCGTCAGGTGCTTGATTATAATAACTAATGAGCTTTTTTGACTGTTCGCATTTCTTTTTCAAGCTTTCCAAGTAGTCCTCTTCTGTTTCATTTTGTTCGGAATTATACACGAAAGTAATATACTTTCTGAACGGATTGCATTCCAGCCTTTGTCTACCTGCTATTTGCACCAAGTCTGTAGATATGTCAATCGTAGTGTTTGTTCTATGGCAGTCACTTATGACAAATGTCGAAGCACAAGTAGAATAGAAATCACAACCTGCAAAAACTGTCGAAGTACAAAACGTAAATATCTTGTGTTTTTCTCCTCTTAGCGGAATATGCCCTATTTCAAAACCATCGCCCAACAATATTTTAATATCGTTTTCATTCTTCTTTGGATTGCCAACAATAATATTTGTCTCTTCAGGTTTCAATTCTGCACTCTTGATAACGGAAAGAATATTCTTCACGCTGTTGACGAAGATGACGCATTCTCTTGAAAAAACGGTTTCACCTTGTACCTCTATCGAGGGATACGCTCCTATTTTATAATTGTTCACAATTTTGCATGCTACTTTTATAGGGTTGGGTGAACGCCTCCTGATGACTTTAACTTTTTCTACATCTTCCCAGACCAATTGATAATAATCTATCTCTTGGAAAATCTCTATCTGTTCAAGCAGCTCGTCCAGACAAGGAGTTGCCGATAAGTACGTGACATAAGGCATGGCTTTTATCTTTTCAAGCAACTCCATTTCCGTTTCAGATTTGAAACTGCCGTCACTAATAATATATTGGAATTCGTCCGTTACGACACGCCAATCCGTTTTATTATCTATACAATCTATTACTCTGCCTATTGAATCATAGGTTACTAAAATCTTGGGAGTTTCCGTAGCGTTGATATATTCTATTATACTATCTGTCGATACACCACTTTTCACCAGAAATGTTCCTTGAGTCTGTTCATATTTATTGACAAGCAAATTGACTCTGGGTGATGCAATAATTGTTTTATGTTTATCTTCTAATGCTAAAGTGGTTGCACCACAATTAGGCACGCTTTTATTCAAAATACCATTTGGTAGTTCGAAATTTTTAATCTCTTTTAAATACTGTACCCCTTTAGGTACATTAATTGTAATTGTTCTCATATATAAATTTATTTATGAGATTAGTAAAAAAATATCTTTTTGTTGTTGTCTTGCTTTTACAAGATAAATATCTATTTATTATAGGAGCTAGGAAGAAAAAATAGACAGCCCATTTTCAAGTTGAAACTGAAAAAAAAATGAAATCCAAAAATGTCTGATTTCTTACCTGTTTTATATCTTATATATAAGGAAGCTGGGAAGAAAAAATAGACATGAATTTCCAAAATATAACCAGACTTTCATCTGGTTTTTTATTTTGCGATCGCTATATATGGAAATTGTGGAAAAAAATGAGTGTTTTTGAAATTTCTTTTTCCTCATTCTTGATAATGCAAAGGTAGTGATTTTTCATCGACTAAGAAAATAAAAAATAGACATTTTGAATAAATCGTACAGAGAGTGAAACCTGCTTATTTTATAGATATTTGGAAATGATATGACACTAAAAAATGAAGTTAAGGACGCTATTTTACAATTTTATTATATGAGCGGGAGTCCTATGTTTAAAACACCCCCCTCCACCCACTCTTTGGTAAATGAAATGAAAGAGTCACTTGCTGGACGGTGGAGAAAAAAACATATCATATTGATAGGGTCATGACCACTTGAAGAAAAGTCTTTTTATGTAATATATAGATGCACGCACAATTGATATTTCATCCGATTGCTTTTAGCGGAGTTGCCTTTTTATTCAGTTATTGCACTCTCTTCATACTTTTATTTCACAAATAGGTAGAAGAAAAACATATATCGCCTACTTGTTTCTTCATCACATCGGTGCGGATGAAAAAAGGAATATAGTCTGTAAACATAATAGCATAAGTTATCGAAGAAAACTCAAGAAGTTCGATATTGAATGTAAAATTATACTTCGGACTTCATTTATCAACCGATTAAAACTTATTTGAATGGAAAATCTAAAAGTTTTGCCTATAATAGGCAATGGAAGAATCGATCTTTCGGAGTATGCTGAAGATGCTGTAATCGTAGAGGAACCTACTGTTAAACAGGCGGTGACTTTTTTGGAATCCAACACCAATGAGGTGACTATTGACGAACTGAAAACAAAATGTGTCGTACCTACTTGGGCTAACCAAGAGCTGACTATTGCCCATCAAGATTTTATCAATTGTGTACATGATGCAGCCAGTTGCTTTTTTGCAGGTGAAAAGATCAATCAACCTGACATTCGTTGCAGCCATGTCGTCAGAGGTCGAACTCCTGATGCTTTGGGCAAGAGGGCGGCGGAACTGCTCGAATCTGAAAAGACACAGTTCTACCAACGGCTTGCATTCGCTTTTACCGTTCCTACTATTTATGATACGGTACGTGGAGAGAAATTGGAACTTTGCATCGGTGGTGTTCGCAACTATAGCGATCTAAACTTATACCGTGCGAAGAAAGGACTTGAAACATTCTCCGTTTTCATCGGTTGGCGGGTACATGTCTGCTCCAATCAAGTACTATCTGGAGAGGGGGTAACACTTTCAATGCAGGTAATGACTATAACCGAACTATACAGTAAGGTGTTGGACTTATTCAACGGTTTCAATCCTGCCAAGGACATTCATTTGCTTCAAGCACTCTCAAATACCTTTTTGACCGAAACACAGTTCGCACAAGTAGTAGGTAGAATGAGACTATATGGAGCATTGCCGAGAGGTTATCAGCGGGCAGTACCTAAACTGCTTGTTACAGATAGCCAGATAAACAATATTTGCAGGGACTTCTATCATAGCGATAATTTTGGAATGAAAGACAACTCCATATCGATGTTTGACTTCCACAATCTGCTTACTCAAGCCAATAAGGGCAGCTATATTGATACCTACTTGCAACGTGCCGTAAATGCCACCGAAGTAAGCGTTGGACTCAACAGGGCTCTGCAAGGAGCAAATACTCCATACGATTGGTTTCTGGGTTGAGAGTGCCGTTGATTTTCGCACGAGGGGCATCCATTAGGTTGGATGTCCTTTTTTTCTTCCTGACCTCTATAGATATAAATATAAAACACTAAAAAAACAAGACAATGAATATAGAATATACAGTAGCTGAAGTGCAGCTTACTTACAAAAGGAAAGTTTCCTATTTGGGCGAAGGAGAATTTCGCAGCCCTATTGATGTTTACAAGTTTCTTCTTTCCATCTATCCGAAAGAGACCATCGAATATCGTGAATCGTTTAAAGTTCTATACCTGAATAATGGTGGTAAGGCAATCGGATATACCACCATTTCAGAGGGTGGAATAGATACTACTTGCGTTGACGTGCGAATGATATTGCAAGGTGCACTGCTCTGTAACGCTACACAAATCATCCTCTCTCACAATCATCCAAGTGGTAATTTAAATCCCAGTACGCAGGATATATCCTTAACCAAGAAAATTAAGGAGGCGGCAGCCATTATGCAGATAAAACTTGTAGATCATATCATCTTGACAGCTGAAAATTATTATAGTTTTTCGGATGATGGGATAATTTGAAGTGAGTAATTAATATTCACTTCTGCTATTAGTGAATGTTTCACTGATAATCAGTTATTTATGTAATGAGGCTTAAAAATAATATTCACTTCCATTCATTTAAATATAAAACAGAATGTCACAAAAATACTCCAAGACCGCAGCGGATTATCTGGTTTGGTCCGATGCAATGAACCTGATTAGAAAATTGGCAAGAGACGATAATTATAAGATGTCGCTACTTGTGGCTATAGGTTGCTTTTCTGGTTTAAGAATTTCTGATATACTTGCTCTTCGTTGGTCTCAACTTTTAGATGCGGAAGAGTTTACCATAACAGAGAAGAAAACAGCCAAACGACGAACGATTAGAATGAATCCTCAACTGCAAAAACACTTGAAAGATTGCTACTCGCATATAGCTCCAATCAGTAAGAATGCTCCTATACTTGTCAGTCAGAAAGGTACGGTTTACTCCATCCAGCGAATCAATATCATTTTTAAAGAGTTGAAGAAGAAGTACAGGTTGCGAATCGGCAATTTCTCTTGTCACAGCTTGAGAAAAACATTTGGTAGGCAGGTCTATAATATGAACAGCGACAATGCGGAACTTGCTCTTGTCAAACTCATGGAGCTGTTCAACCATAGCAGTGTCACCATTACCAAACGCTACTTGGGACTGCGACAGGAAGAGTTGCTTGAAACTTACGAGTGTTTGAGTTTCTAGATTGCAGCAGGTAGGACAAAATTCGAAGATATTGCTATTATATAGCCGTTTTTCTGTTTTGTCCTACCACTAGAAGAATATAGTCTAATGATACAACAGAATACTAATTTTTAGCTGTTACAAAGACAGTAAATAAGCTCACATTTATCAGTGGCGATTAATAGAATAAAATGAATTCATGGCTATATCTATTGCAATTATGTAAACTAATTGGTCGATCTTATGAGAATTTCTTTATTGCTTCGATAATACTAGTTACATAATGTGTTTTATTAATCGGTGCACTAGGATGATCAACTTGTAATACTAAAACTTCGTTTTCTGTTTTGTAAGCACTTAAATAGTAATGATTATCAATTTCATATTGGTGCATGGCTTTTGCATTTAGTGATTTAGCAAATAAATCAGGCCAAAAATAGTCGAGTGTTCCACCAAATATCATAACTTCTGGTTTATATAATTCAATTTGCTTGAATAATATTGGTTTCCATTCTTGGTAATGATTACCTATGGATGATTGAGAAGAATGTGTCAGGGCTGGCATTTTGTTAATATTTATATACGCTATCTGTCGCAGAATGTTAGCCATAGAGTTGTTGTCAATGCTATCCATTTCTTTCCGAGAAAGATTATTATATAGACCATACATGCTATAAATTATTGGCTGCCATGAGCGAATTTTCCAATCAATTTTATCGATTTCGAAACATTCTTCTGGAATTGACCATCCACCACCTTTAGGGTTATTGACTTCATCCTTTTTGTCGTATGGTTCTTTTAATATCCACATTATACGAGGTGAAGATGCCAAATATTGTTCAATAGATGCTACACCATCTGATATGGGCATGAAATTATCGTTAGAAAGACCTTTCTCTTTTGCGTAATCTATGATTTCCTGATTCATTAGGTCTTGTCCTTTTTGAAGCTGTTCTACAGTTAATACTTCTTTCATATTCTATATTATATATATTCTATCTACAAAGATAGCTCAAAATCAGTAAAATAAGTAGTAAATAGACTCTGTTTTAGCTAAAAGATAAATTTTAATGTTAGCTATAAATGCAATTTTACTTTCGATGAGAGCTTATTGTTTTATATCTGTCTCGCATTAATAAACAATAAAAATATTAAATTTAATCATCTCTAAATGCAGTTAGCATGAATTTTTAACTTGGATATTCAAACACTTTATGTAACTTTGTCACGTTTTAGGAGCATTAGACTCCTGAAATGCGTTATTTTATTGAAAACATAGAGCGTTTAAAGATATTATCCTTGTTCAGAAAATCGCCAAATTAATGAACAACTCAAGGGTAGTAGGCAAGAACGCTCACGTCAATACTATATGATTACACGCATAGCCCTGTAACCTATATACGGCATTGGCGTGGGCTATTGTTTATTATTTGAGTTGTGGGTGTTTGGCGATACCTCTGAGCAGATAATAGCAATAGTTCCCACGCTTCTTTTATTTATTACTCTTCGATGGGAATAGAAGAGGATTAATAATTGGATATGAGCCAACATACTTTTCAGTGTCACGACCAACGTGATGAACCTCTTTTTTCGATTTTGATACCTACTTGGAATAGTCTTGACTATTTAAAACTATGCATTGCCAGCATACGCAAAAATTCGTTTTACAATCATCAGATACTCATTCATGTCAATGAGGGGAATGATGGAACATTGGAGTGGTTACAGAACGAAAATCTGGAATACACCTACAGCTCTTCGAATATCGGCATTTGTTGGGCACTCAACTTATTGAGAACGAAAGTCAAGACCGATTACATATTATATCTGAATGATGATATGTACGTCTGCCCTCTGTGGGATAAGGTACTATATGATGAAATCGCAAAGTTGAATGACAACAAATTCTTCTTCTCCTCTACTATGCTTCAACCACGTCCCGATAGCGGATCATGTGTAATATCTCCAGCGGATTATGGAGATAGCCCACAAACTTTTAATGAAGAAAAATTGCTTGGTGAATACATGAATTATAAGATTCCTGATTGGTTTGGAGCTACTTTGCCACCGAATATCGTTCATAAGGATATATGGGACTTGGTAGGTGGTTATAGCATCGAGTTTTCGCCGGGAATGTACAGCGATCCTGATTTTTCCGCTAAGCTTTGGATGACAGGAATACGTTTGTTTAAAGGACTCTCAAAAAGTCGTGTTTATCATTTTGAGGCACATTCAACGAAGAGGATAAAGAAAAACCAAGGGCATATTCAATTTCTGGATAAATGGAAACTTACATCTTCTTCTTTCCGCAGAGATTTAATGAAACGGGGAGAAACTTTCGATTTATCCGCACTTGAAGACATACACCATCATTCGTTGAAGAAAAACATCATCAGAAGCAGGCTCAAAGTTCTATTGTACTTGTTCAAAAATAGAAGTGCATATAGTCTGTGGAATGAAAAGAATAACATAATGCAGTAACATTTATAATCGGGGTGTGCAAGCTAATGTTAGTTTGAGTTCTTCACATCTATATATTAATATCGCTTTTTGTAGAGAACAGGAAAGCACAAATTTTATTTTATGAAAAAAGTTAGATTTTATGGAGTGACTTTGTTAATGATTTTGTTAACGACAGCTTTTACTTCTTGTAGTAAAAGTAGTGATGATGACAAAGAAAGTAAATTAACCATTGTAGGTAGTTGGCTGCTTGATGACGTAGACTATACGGATACCTACACTTTCACCTCTAGCGGTACGGGGACATCTGATTCATACGACAAGGAAACTAAGAAAACAGAATCCGATCCGTTTAAATATACTTATAGCGGAAATCAACTGGTTATTGATTATGGGGATGGAGATCCTGAAACTTATACTGTAACGTTAACAGAAACGACGCTCAAACTTGCAGATTCGGATACACATTCAATTACGTACAGCAAGAAAAAATAATTCTATAGGAGCAGCATTTGAGTGAACAACTCTTATGCTGTTTCTGTTTTAACATGTTTTTCTGTCACTGATATTTATTTGAGTGAATATCATTAAAGGGCGTTAATACTAGTTTCCACGCTTCTTCTTTTATAAACGCTTTCCAAAGGAAACAAGAAAGCATATTAATTATTACAATATGAAAAGATTTAGTTGTTTGAGTTTGCTATTACTCGTTTTTGTCTTATGTAGTGTTTCTTGTAGTAAGAATGATACTGAAAAGGTAGATTATGTTAAACAATATTCTTCATTGCTATATGGTAAATGGTGTCGTGAAAATCAGACTGATATTTCGTACTTTTTTATGAGTTATACTTTTTCTACCAATTCTGTTGTAACTCGTTATGAAAGGTATGCTAATAAAATTCATGATAAATGGGTTATTGAAACAGATGAGACGACAGAGGGTGAATGGTTTGTACAATATGAACGAGGGATTGTAGGAATTATGATAAAATGGGATGGAAAAGATTCATTTAGAAGATATACCATTAGCCATATTGATAATTCGATCTTATCATTTAGCGATGGATATACAGAAGATTTATCTAAAGGAAGTGTAATTCCTAAAATTTGAGATATTTGCAAAGGCTATGATATATTATCAGAGTGATATTAAGTAATAATTTAATACAATATAGATATGAAAGGTTTTTTGATTATAATAGGATTTTCTTTGCTAATTATAGTAGGAGTGATCTTCATGTTCATGGATTTAATGTCTTCTCTTTTCTCTCGTTGGGGCTTTAGCACTACAATCATTATTTTAGTGCTTTTTGTAATATACATTATGACTAAGAAATAATGCAATGTGGGACTAGTTTTAAATAAAAGTTCAAAAGCGAGCAAGAAGAAAAATTATGAAGCATAATCTTTTTATATTATTTATTTTTCTCGTGGTTACAACATCTTGTTTTCATAGAATTAACGACAAAGCCCTTTTAGTTTCAAAGGTTGAATCTGCAAAAGGATCGACTAAGAAAACTATTGGGGCTGTTAATTTAATGGAATCAAAACATGAAAAGAATGAACAGCCTTTTGAGCAAGGTAATAAGATGTTCAATATTGGCGATAATAATTATATTCTTGCTTCTTATGAGGATATAATTAAAGTCAAAGCAGTAACTTTGAAAGCAGCAAATAGAGTTGTCAGTCTAGCTGCTGGTAGTAAATATCGAATAAAAATTATAGCAGGCAATAGAGACATTTATGAAGATATTTATGCTCATAACAACAACTATAATTTGATTAATCAATTAGGGATGTTAGAGGATGAGGATTATATTCAACTCTCGAGTGTCGATTTGGATGGTGATGGTAAAAAGGAATTTGTTGTAACTATTGGGGCACCACATACAGGTTTAGGCATTGCTGCTTTCATCTTCACTTCAGAGTTGAAATATGCAGGTAAAGTAGATGGTTGGGACTATATGTTTTTGAATAAACATGGACATATTATTGCTCCTCATTCTGCCTTACGCTGGTATGATTATTACTGTTATAGAAATGGAGAAATTAAAAGTTTAGGAGAAGTAGATATAGATACATCACAGCAACCGCACGTTAACCAAAAGGAAGCAGAAAAGATGCTCTATAATGAATTAAGAAATACAAAATAATTATTATGACGCAATTATGTCATTGCAAAGTGGTTTGTCCAAATTGTGGAGAAACAAGTGTTAAATCAAAATATAATTCAGTTAATACTACTAGGAAACCTGAATTGAAGATGCAAGTAGCTAAATGGGAATTATATACATGGGTGTGCCCTAAGTGTGGGAAGAAATACATTTTAAGTTATCCAAGTTTGATTAACGATGGAGGGATAATGTGGGTTTTTACCGCTCATTTCAGCGAAGAGCTAGCAGCTAGAGGATACAGTGGTGAAATAGTTGTAGATAACGAATGTGAGGATCCATTTATAGAGGCTTTTTGGAATGAGAAAGAATAAATATTAAGTAGTTTTTGTGCCGTTGAGCAATAGCAGGTACGGCATGAGCTATATATGAGAGTTATGGCAGATGAATGAGTGAATATTCATTGTTGAATGATAAGTTCTGATGCTGTTTTTATGTTGTTGAACATTCTTTTCAAAATATATTTGACAGTTTTGTCAAATATTTGAATCTTTTTATCTAGCTTTGCCCCTTCTTTTATAGAGCGATCTTAATAAAAATGGAATTGTTTGATATATAAAATAATAGCGATATTATTATAGTCAATTTATTGTTTTTTTGACGGAATAATATATTCATGCTCAATAGGTAAAATTGATTTTTTAACATTATAAATATATTTAATTATGGGGGATATAGATGCGTTTTTATGTTTTGCAGAATCATTGAAGCTTGTTCGAAAAGCCAATCTTGAGATAGATGGGACGTCTATGATCTCAGGTATTTATACTGATCTACTTCCTAATGGTGGAATAATTAATAAGGTCAATCTACCTAGAACTACAGTACTCACGGGGCGAAAAGGGACTGGTAAATCTACAATCTTCTTAAAATCACAAGAAGATTTAGATAAAAAGAAAGGTAATATTACTATATACATTGATGCTAAATCTATATATGATAATTCTATCCCTGATTTTTCAGAATATTCAATAGGGCAAGATCCTTTAAACACCGAATTAAAAAAATATCTTATCTATTCCAATTTACTGAAAGAAATTATCATTAGATGTAAAGATAAAATATATAAGAAGTTGTCTAATAATGTTTTTAAAAACTTATTAGGAATTAATGATCGAGATTATGAACAAATATGTTGCAAATTGAAAACTATTGAGGATTCTATTGAACATGTTTTCAAGACAATAAACATGAATGTTGTAGTATCATCAAAAAATGTTGTAGAATCAACATCAAACGATGCGAGTATGGCAAAAGTCTCACTTTCACCACAAAATACTGAATTAGGGTTTTCTGCTAATAGCGAAAAAAAGAAATCTTTGAGGCAAGAATTCGAGAGTAATTTATTAACTTATTTAGATGTTAAATCTTGTTTAGTGGATAATCTAATAAAAATAAAAGAAATATCAAAAGCAGATAAACTATATATTTATTTAGATGATTTTTCTGAAATTGATAAAAATGCCCAAACGTTATTTATGGACTGGTTTATAGCGCCTATTAACAATCTTTCTGAAGATTTCGTTAAGTTTAAGATAGCTATTTATCCAGAGAGATTCTATTATGGTAAATTAGACAACTCGAAATTGGATGAAATTTCGCTGGATTTTTTTGATGCTTTTTATTACTATGAAAGAAATTCAATAAATAGCGATACTACTAAAATGGAGTCATTAGCTTTAGATTATACCAAACGTTTACTAAATAATAGGTTTAATATTTATTTTAAAGACAAAAAATGGATGGATTTTTTCAGTATGCCAGAAGATGATATTTACAAATACTTATTTAAAATATCTCTTAACATACCGAGAAAAATGGGATATATATTGTCTTATTGTTATGAATCATGCCTAATACATGGAAAACCTATTACTATAAATGCATTAGAAAATGCTGCTGTTAGATACTATGACGAGATTACTGAAAAATATTTTTTAGTTAATGAGTATGTTTGTAAACCTTTTAATGATAAAATTTCTGAAATTCACCATTATGAATTACTAAAAAAAATACTGCAAAGAGAAGTTGCAAATACTTCATTGGTCAAAGGGAAAAAAAATAATAATTATACAAGCCATTTTATTATAAATCAGGATTATGCCTATTTGTTATCTACTTTAGAGTTAAATGGATTCTTATCTACATATAATAAAATTGAGGATAAAAATAACTTTTTTACTGTTTACGTAATAGATTATGGGCTATGTAAGAAATTTGGTCTGAATTATGGAACTCCTAAGTTTGAAATTTTAAATAAGTTCTATTCA
>Ga0183101_1001827_pt1 | contig 17415 bp, 16 predicted proteins | sample Biomet3_FD_127790 | JGI IMG/M metagenome (GOLD analysis project Ga0183101, IMG submission 127790) | Microbial communities from bioreactor (seeded with sewage sludge) at LBNL, California, USA - Biofuel metagenome 3 | ecosystem: Engineered > Bioreactor > Anaerobic > Unclassified ... | reverse complement strand
CTTTGCTGGTATTGCTTTACAATACTTTGTTGTTGAGACTCCGGGGGTTCAACAATTATTCTCAACTCGCGGATTTGAAGGCATTGAATGGGCTATTACCATTGGTTTAAGTGTTTTACCACTTGTGGTACATGAAATTGTTGTTTTAATTAAGTATATTATTAAGAAAAGAAAAAGAGTTTAGTTATGGAACCATATAAAAAGTTTAGAAAGAATTATATCGAAACAAAAGATATCTTAAAGCAGGCCGAAGAGGAATATTTTGTTCTTGTTTATTGGACAACTTGTCCTCATTGTTTAGCGCTTGTTAGTGATGTTGTTCGTTATTTAGAGAATAAAAATTCTAAACTTAAACTATATCTCCTTGATTTTACTGGCGAAAAAGATGATTTACTTTTTAAAGAAACACTCTCAAAAGATGATGAGTCGAAATTAGAATTTATTGATCGCTATTCGTTAGATAGTAAAGGTGCAAAAAATGTGAAAGACATTAATTACTATTTTGTTCCAATGCTTTTACATATTAAAAATAAAGAAGTTAATAATTCAATCGTGTTAGAAGATAGGATAAGTGAGTACATTAAACAATATGAATAAAAAAATAGTTCTTTTATTAATTCCATTCATCTTTTTAAGTAGTTGTAATAATAACTCTGGCAATGATGAAACTAGAAATTATAGTGATTACACTAATCATGAGACAACTCTTGATCAGTTTTATAGTAAAGAAGGCAGGTATTGTGTCTATTTTTATCAATTGTCTTGCTCGCATTGTACCGCAATTAAAGGTGATATTTTTGATTATTTAGATGCACAAGATAAAGGTACAAAAACGTACTTTACTTCTTTCAATATCTATTGTTTAGGTCCTAAACCAACCGACGGAACCTTAGGTAACGAACGATCTTTATTTGATTATAAAGGTACCAGTTATAGCGATGAGGAAGTCGCCGCTTTTGTGAAAGAAATGCAAAAAAATGAAGTCAATACTTTAGCGACTACCTATTTATTTGGGACACCTTCTTTATACATTATTAACAACAACAAATTTGAAGACTTAATTTATGGTCAAGTTAGTATTGTTAATTTTTTATCTACACATTAATTAGGAAAATATTTAAGATTTTATAGTATTATATTCATTGATGAACGAAACTGAAAAGAAAAAAGTATATATTTTTCCAACAAAAAGTGTTAGGCGAATTGGCGCTTATTTAGCGGATTTTTTACTCATGCTTATTGTTGGGGTTTTACTTTTAGAAAGTTTAGTTCTTCAAATATATCGCCCATTAATTGGCTATTATTCAATGCTTGATGAATCTAGTCTTATTAGTCAAAAAGAAGTCGATTTATGCTATGATAATAAAATTTTATTTTATGATAGTAATGAGAAATATTCTTTTAGTAAAAACCTAGAAACAACTGGCGACAAATATGTTTCGTATCTAGTTGGCGCTAATAACGATTCAGCAAATGATGTTTTCAATACTTTTTTTGTTAATATTCGAAAATATGATAAGAAATATCTTAATGATTTATATCTTAGTTATGGCGCTGATTATTTTGATTCGACCTCTTATAAAAATGATGGATATTATCCATTAAAAGAAACCTACATTGATCAATTTAAACATAAATTTATTAGTGGCGATGAAATGAGCGAAAGCGCAAAAACACAATATAGCGAATTTATTAGTAATGTTTTTTTGAAAATTTATTCAGAAATAGTGAGTGATATTAAAACAAATAATTTATATAACGAGAATAAAACAACCTCTTTTCTTACTTATGAAAACCGTATTAAAGAAATTAATTCATCTATTAATAATATGTATGTTTATGGCAGCCTCATTTCTTTTATGCTTTCAACCTTTATTCTTTATTTTTTTGTCCCATTTATTGATAAGAAAGGTCGTACAATTAGTTTTATTATTTTAAAAATCGAACGAATAAGATTGGATAATTATGAATATTTAAATCATCGATTGGTCTTTTCGACTTATCTTATTAGTTTATTAACGAATGCGGTAGGATTGATGTTTATCCCACTAATGAGTGTTGAATTTGCAACTCTATTTAGTTTTACTTTACTGGTAATAATTAGTATAGTCTCCCTTCTTTTTGTTTTAATTGATTTAATTGTTCTTTTATCAAATAGCTTAAAAAGAGGAATTAGTGAATTTTTAACACATTCGCTTGTGGTGGATGCTTTAACTATGGATAATTACTATAAGGAAATTGAAAATGCCCGAGAATAACCAAGAAAAACAAATAATTGAATATGAATATCCAAAATTTTCAAGAATTGCTTTTTCGAATATTTTAGATTTTTTGCTTTGCGCTTTATTAGCCCTGGCCATTTTTATTCCAACTAAAAAGATTGTTGAAAGCAATGGAGAATATTCAAAAAACAGCGAAGATTTCGATGCTTTAAAAATAGAATCTAATTTATATATTTATTCAAGCGAAAAATCTCGTGTTCAAGATGTTGTCAGTTTTTATAATGCTAGTACAAAATATTCACAAAGTGAAATGGAAGATGATTTGAGTAAACGTTTAGATAATTTTATCGTTTTCTTAACGAATAAAGTTAGTGTTTCAACTGGCGAAGAAGTTAAAAAGATTTATGATGACTTTAGATTAAGCGACTCACTACTTTATAATGGATCAAAGTATTTTATTTTAGAAAATAATACAGTTAGCAAAAATGTAGCCGCAAATATTCCAAGTAAAGAATATATTGAAAACGTTTATAAAGCATATATTGATAAATATGCCTTAGGACAATTTATTGCCAAAGATGAAGTGGCTTTAAATTATCAAAAATATTTTTCCAATATGCTATTTTTTGTGGAACTTCCAATCTCGATTGGTTTAGGTCTTTTAATTTATTTTTATCTAATTCCACTTTGTTTCTCACGTGGTAAAAGGACTATTGGAAAATTAGCTTTTCATATTGGCGTAGTTAATTCTAAATGTCTAAGTCCAAAGTTTTGGGAATTTACCGTTAATTTTTTAATCTTTTTTATCTTGGAATGTCTTCTTTCGCTAGTTGCGTTAGGTATTCCATTAATTATTTCCTTTTCAATGTGTGCTTTTAGTAAAAAGAAGCAGAATTTTCATAACTATATTACCGGTTTTTACTTGGTGGATACTACACAAAAAATCTATAAAAGTTTCGACGAAATCGTTAAAAACGAACTAAATTCAAAAGACCCGGTCAATTTTAGACAAAAATAATGCCTTTTTAATGATTGATTTATTGAAAACGACTATTTCGAAAGGTATAATCTTCTTATGAAGAAATTGATAGCGTTCTTTTCTTTTTTGGGACTGATAATTTTTGGAGTTTCACTTGGATCTTGCGCAAGCTCAACAAACGCAGTAAAAAGTGAATCATTTTCAACTGTATCCACCAATTTAGAAAACGACAGTATCGCAAATTATGGTGTGGAAACTACTGATCTCGTTTTTACTATTTCGACGGTTAGTACTACCTCAACCTCATTATCGGTTTCGGTAGGAGTAAAGCTTTCCGATAATATAACAGATGGTAAGAACAATTTCTATGTTGGGTATTACGAAGAAAGTGATAAGCAATATACAGCTAAGTTGTTATATGACATCAAATATTCTAATGGTACTACTTATACAAAGAGTACGAATATCATTAAGAAAAATAGTAATGGAAACTATGATGGTATTGGAGATTATTTAGGTGCTGATTCTTTATCTACATTCTGCGATATTCCTTATCCTTATGGTTCAACAATTGATGTTGAATCGATAAAACTTGTGAACGTATTCGAAGCAGATATTGTAAAACAAGATGGTACAGTTGTTTCTAGATTACCAAAATATGATTCGCCTTATTTTGTGAGCGCACAAAAGAGCTCGATTTATAAGGAATACAAATTTGACGATTTCTTGGGCTTAAGTTATGTCGGCAAGAGCAGTTTCGCTGGTTTCACTTCAATTAAGGTTGATGCTAAATCTAACGGTGCAGCCATGTATATGAAATTAAGACCTTCCGCCTATGCTAAATACAAGAAGCAACTTGATAACAATGAATATTATGTTAGAACCAGACTTTCTTTCTCGGGCGATTCTCAATATGTCTTTACGATGAAAGATGGTAGTGAAATTAGAAGAAATACGATTTCAAGTAACATCGAGTTAAGTAATGAAGACAACGTCTGCTATTTCTTAATCGAAAACTTAGATCTTAATAATGTTAAAAATGTTGAATTTTATAACGTTTACATTAATTTAGGTATTTATAATCGTGCGGCCTTTAAGGAAGTTTCTGGAAGTAACATTGCAGTTGCCATAAGATTCAATTTAATTGATTTTGGTTTTGTTGATATTCTTGACGGGGCAGGAAAGGTGGTTATTCCCGCTTCAAGTAATGTTTATAATGTTGATATCAATTTAATTTTAATTCTTACGATGATTGGCTTTGTTGTCATTTATTGGTCGATTGTTGTTGTTAGTTATTTCTATTTAAAGAATAAATATAAAAATGATGAATTTAAAGCAGTTCGTACTAACCAATATTATAAGACTGCGACTATGGGATTTGTATTCCTTGGTTCATTAATTCTTATGATTCTTACGATTGTTTTCCGAAAAGCGTTTTTGAACAATTCCTTTGCGGTTTATAATCCAATTGATGTTTATATTATAATTTTCTCGGTCATCTCAATTATTCTATTTGGTTATTTCGTTCGTTATTTCTGGCTTAACATTAAAGCCGCGAAAGAAAAACGAGATGTAGATCGATTGAAACTTAACAAAAATATTGCTGATGATGGGACACTTATAACAAAGAATAGTTAGTAAAGGATAGAATTATGGAAATAAAACTTAAAAATTTAACAAAAGTTTTCCCAGGAAACCCAAAGAAACATATTCGAGATACCGTTGCTGTTAACAATTTAAATATCGATATCCCTGATGGTCAACTTGTCGGTTTATTAGGACCTTCTGGATGTGGTAAATCAACGACACTTTATATGCTCAGCGGTTTACAATTACCAACCAGTGGTGAAGTTTGGTTTGGTGATGAAGAAGTTACTAATCTTTCTCCTGAAAAAAGAGGTATTGGTTTAGTTTTCCAAAACTATGCTCTTTACCCTCACATGACGATTTATAAGAACGTTGAATTCCCATTAACCAATTTAAAGGTTGAGGTTCCACTCGTTTGTTTTTATGATTACGTTATTACTTATACGTATAAGATGGAAAAAGATGATAATGTTGAAGGCATTAAACGTTCAATTATTACCTTACTTTCTAAAGTTGGTTTCGATAAGAAACAATATAAATTAACTATAGAAGATAAAGATGGCATCTTAAATATTATTATAAATTTATATTCAGTTAACGAAAAGAATTACGATTTATTTGATAAGAATTTTGGCCGTATTATTAAAGTAGCCTCAAAGGATGCTAAAAAGACACAAGCTAGTGATGCACTTTATGATGTCACGATTCGTGGTACGTATGGTGAAAATGTTGCTGATGAGGTTGGTGAAACAAAGGCTTTAAAAGCCAAGCTTCATGATTTTAAGAAGAACTTAAGTGAAGTTAAAGTTTATAACGATTTAAAAGGTGTCACCAATTATTTAGTTATTATTAATAAGGTTACTGACAAGGAAATTGATGCTATTAAAGCTCAATTAACTTCTCTAAACTTAAAGGTTGTAACCTTTAAAAAAGATGTTGCAGTCACTTACCGTAAACTTAATAAGGTTGAACGTAGTGATATTGTTCATGATGTTGCACGACTTGTTCAAATCGAAGAATATCTCGAAAGAAAACCATCTCAACTTAGTGGTGGTCAACAACAACGTGTTGCCATTGCTCGTGCACTCGTTAAGAAGCCAAAGGTTTTACTTCTTGATGAACCATTGAGTAACCTTGATGCTCGTTTAAGACTTCAAACTCGTGAAGAAATTCGTCGTATTCAACATAACACGGGAATTACGACTGTTTTCGTTACCCACGATCAAGAAGAAGCAATGTCTATTTGTGATTTAATCGTTGTTATGAAGAATGGTATTCAACAACAAATTGATGCACCACAAAAAGTTTATAATGATCCAAAGAATTTATTTGTCGCGCAATTCTTAGGCAACCCTCCAATTAATGTTTTTAACGGAAAGATTAAAGGAAAAGGTGTCTTTATTGGCGACGAATGTATTTATAAGACTAAAAAAGATATTAAAGATCAAGATGTTTATGTTGCAATTCGTCCAGAAGGATTCACATTAAATAAAGATAAGGATACGAAGAATACCTTAACTGGTGACGCTGAGATGATTCAAGTTCTTGGCCGTGATTTATCAATTATTGTGAACAATCCTGAATGTTTAAAACCAAATTTTAAAGTAATTATCACTAATGAAAGTGATGCAATTAAAGGTAAAGTAAGTCTCGTTGTCAAACCAAACAAATTATTTGTTTTCGATAAGACAACTGAAGAAAGAATTTACTTGGATTAGGTGGTAGCGATGCTTAATATTTTTAAGAAAAGAACAACTTCAAAAAAATACGCTTCCGAGCTTACTTTTGAAAGTGCGCGTTATGGCGAACTCAAAGTTGGCCATAATGATAAGGCAAACGTTGATGTTGAAGTCGTTTCTCGTCACAAAGTAGATCCAGAATATCGTGTTGGTGGTGTTTTAGATCAAGAGCAACGTAATAACTGGAAGGCTTGGCTTTATTTAGCACCAGTTTTAATCTTAATGGCTGTTTTCCTTATTTATCCATTAATCGATACAATTATCATTGCCTTTATGCGTAATTATAATTACGTTAAGGGTACTTTTGATGGTTTTACCTTCGATAATTTTGGAGCTATTTTAGGCTTAACAACTATTAATGGGGCGACAGAGACCCGTGTTGTTCAATATGCGTTACCTAACACCTTTATTCTTGTTTTCATTACTGTACCTGTTTCAATTGCAATTGCGTTAATTATTAGTGTTTTACTTAATTCCATTAAGTTTTTACAAAAGATTTTCCAAGTGGTTTTCTTCTTACCATATGTCACTAATACGATCGCTATTGGTATGGTTTTCTCCGTTATTTTTGATTCCAACGGTTTGATTAACTATATCTTTAACCTTGGTGATTTTAAGTGGATTTATGGTGCAAGTAGAGCAGTGGCGATGATTCCACTTTGTCTCTATATTGTTTGGAGTGCATTACCATTTAAGATTCTTATTTTACTTAGTGGCTTACAAGGAATTGATAAGCAATATTATGATGCCGCTAAAATTGACTCGACGCCAAAATGGAAAGTTTTAACAAAGATTACGATTCCTGCTTTATCACCACAAATTCTTTACCTTATGGTAACCTCATTTATTGGTGCATTTAAGGAATACGCTTCGATTGTTGGCTTATTTGGTCAAGCGGGAACTACTCAAGGTAGTTATGAATTATATACGATTGTTTATTACATTTATGATAACTTAAATACGAATACAAGTTTTGCGGCAGCAGCTGCTGTTTTACTCTTCTGCATTATTCTTGTTTTCACTTTCTTCCAACTTCGTGTTTCGAAGAAGAGAGTCTATTATTGAGGAGGGCAATAAAATGAAAGAATATATCAATTTTACTAAAGAGAATACTCTTGAAAATAATATTGTTCTCGTAATCAAAGAAGGTAACAAATCAGTTGAACTTTTAAAGCGTGCTGATAAGGCTCGAAAAATCGTCTCAATGATTATTGTTTATATCCTTCTTGCAATTATGGCTTTAGTCGTTATTTTCCCATTCTATTGGATGCTTATTACATCTTTAAAGAACAATAACGAAATCTTGTCGTCTACTCAAACATTCTTCCCTTCGGTTGTAATGTGGAGTAATTATGTTTATGTTTTCCAAGTTTTTGATTTCTTTACTTATATGGGTAACACAATTGTGGTCGCTATTTTCTCAACGATTGGTACCTTAATTACCACGATATTTGCAGCATTTGCCTTTGCAAGATTAAATTTCAAAGGTCGAGAAGCCCTCTTTGCGGTCTTCTTAATGACAATGATGATTCCAGGCGAAATGATGGTTATTAGTAACTATATTACTGTTGCTTCGTTTGGTTGGATTGGTGAAAATGCTACACGTATGGATGCTTATCTTGCGATGATTATTCCTTTCTGGGTTAGTGTATTCTATATTTATCTATTAAGACAAAATTTCAAACAAATACCTAACGAACTATATCTTGCAAGTAAAGTAGATGGAAAAAGTGATTGGAATTTCTTATGGCACGTTATGGTTCCACTTGCGGCTCCAACTTTAATCTCAATTGCGATTTTAAAGTTTATGGGCACTTGGAACTCATATGTTTGGCCAAATCTTGTTACCACTAAGAGCGAATTTAGATTAATTTCTAACGGTCTTAGAGGTTCTAGTTTTACCGATCCAGAGGCCGGTAGAATTGAATACGGATATCAAATGGCAGCAACCGTTTTAGTTACTGTACCATTGTTCTTATTATTTATCTTCTTTAGAAAATATATAATGAGAGGCGTTGGCCGCGCTGGTATTAAAGGCTAAATTTAGGAGGATAAATTTCCATGAAGAAGAAAATGTTGTGTTTAATGAGTCTTGCTGGAATTGCGATGGTTCTTGCATCATGTGGTGGAACAAATAAACCAACCACTGGTAACGATACGACGGGTATTTTAAAGACCCCAACAACCATTACACTTTGGTCTATTACTGGTCAAAACAATAGACCTCAACTTGAAAGTTATATTACAGCTTTTAAGGAGATCGAACCAAACATTACAATTAATAATGTTTATCAATCAGGTTCTTATAATGACCTTGAAGGAATGGTTTCAAAAGGTTTCTTAGGTGATAACTATCCAGATATCGTTCAAGGATATCCAGATAACGTTGCTAACTATATTGATTATGGTAAAGCTGTCAAACTTGATGACTATATCAATAACACTGAATATGGTTGGAACGAATTCGATAAGAGCGATATTATTGCTGCTTTCCAAGATGAAGGCAAGGAATATACCGTTAGTGGTACCTATAGTGTTCCATATTCAAAATCAACTGAAGAGATGTTCTATAATGCGGATGTTTTAATTGGTCTTGATTTATCTAAACAAGACAAAGAAATTAATGGTGGTGCACCATTAAATGCCGCTTATTTCGATACTTTAACTTGGGATGAATTATTTGATCATCTTTGCCCAGCCATTGAAGCTTATAATGCGACTTTACCAACTGATCAAAAGATTTTAAAGACTGACCAAGCTTACCATAGTATTTTTGCTTATGATAGTGATGATAACTTATTCATTACTCTTGCTAAACAATATGGTTATGGTTATACCTCAGTTGTTAATGGTGCCGGTAGTGTTGATTTCAATAATGATGGGATGAAGAGCGTCATGAAGAGATTCAAGACCGCTTATGATAAAGGTTATTTCTTAACTAAGGGTAGTGCTGGTGGTAACTATACTAATACTTATTTCACCTTACAAAATACCCTTTTCTCAGTTGGTTCAACTGGTGGTGTTAAGTATCAATTTGATGCTGCTCACCCAATGAACGTTGGTGTCGCTCGTATTCCACAAGCCGATACTAAGAGTCCATGGACCATTAACCAAGGACCATCACTTTGTATCCTTGATCATAATGGTGATGAAAATCGTAAATTAGCCAGCTGGTTATTCTATAAATATATGACCAATACTACTAACTCCCTTGATTGGGCTATTAATAGTGGTTATATGGGTATTCGTAATAGCAACTATGAGAGTGATGAATATAAAGAAGCAACTAGTATTGAAGGTAAACAAGAGAAGACGCTTGATATCTTAATGGCTAAATCAGCTTCATATTTACCAAAGATTACTCCTAATATGTATGTTTCACCTGCATTTAAGGGTAGTTCACAATGCCGTACTCAAGTCGGTGGTCTTTTCACAGCAGTTTTAACTAGCGATGGAACAGATGCCACTATTAACGACTTATTTAGCAAAGCAGAATCAACTGCCAAGCTTGCGTTATAGTAAGATAATGGGTACTGTATGAAGAAAAAATTATTCAAAAACTTAAGTCTACTAGCAGTTCTTTGTACAGCTCTTCTTTCTAGTTGTGGAAATTCCTCGACAAGTAGCGATGTAATTACAATTCATTTTTGGCACACCTTTGGTCAAGATATTCAACAATCAATGAACGCTAAAATCGAATCATTTAAAGAACTTGTTCTGAAAAATGAAGGCGTTAAAGTGGATGTTGTTCTTGACTATCAGGGTGCCTATGATGATATTAAAACCAAAGTACTTAGAGGATTTTCGAGTGGTAATACGCCAACAATCGCTGTTGCCTATCCTGATCACGTTGCTGAATATTTAAGTAGCGAGAGTAAAGATGGGGAATATGTCGTTAATTTAGATACATTAATGAAAGATAGCGAACTTGGTTTTACCAAAGATGACTATTTAAATCCTTCTGGCCTTGGAAGTGATGATTTTATTCCATCATTCTTAGAAGAAGGACAAAGTTATTTAAAGAGCGGAACCTATTCATTGCCTTTAATGAAGTCGACTGAAGTCATGTTCTATGATCAAGCTAACGTCTTTAAACTTTTAAGTGATTATGATTCTTCAATTACGAATAAAGAAGAATATATGAACTCCCTTACTTGGGATAAGTTCATGGATATCCTTAAATTTGCGAAGAAAAATTTAGCGAATTATGGAACTAATCTTGAAGTACCACTAATTTATGATAGTGATGCTAACCTTTATATCACTGATTGCTATCAAAATAAGATTGATTATCTATCAGTTAAAGATGGTAAAGGTAGTTGTGATTTCAATAACTCAGCTAGTAAAGCAATGGTTAGCAAACTTAAATCTAATTTTGATGAAGGTTTATTCTTAACCAAGGGAACAAACAATAACGAGTATGGATCTAATAAATTCACCGCTAGTGCCTGTTTATTCTCAATTGGATCGAGCGGTGGCGCTGGATATAATGATCCAGGTGCAGCTAGTTTCAAGGTTGGAGTTGCTAAAGTACCTTCATTTAATAAAGAAAATGACTATTTTGTTTCACAAGGACCAACTCTTACTTTACTTAATAGTAGTGGTGTTGATAGTGCAACTAATGCAAGCCGTGTGAAATATGGTTGGAAGTTTATAAAATATATAACCAATACCGAAAACAGTGCTTCACTTTGTTTAGATAGCAATGGTTATATTCCAGTAAGAGCTAGTTCATTTACTGATAGTGAATATGCTTCTTATTTGGCCCTTGATGATTTTTTACCTCGTTGTGCGAGTGTTGTTTATAACAAGATAAATGGTAAATACCTTAATTATCCTGTTTTCAAAGGTAGTGCGACGGCTCGTGATGAAGTCGGCGGAGTCTTAACCCAAGTTTTCTTAGATAAGAAGACTGTTGATCAAGCCTTCGAAGATGCATATAATCACACCCTTATTGCGATGAATTAGGAGTTAACATGAATAAATTTTTAGGATTTTTTAAAAAATTATCATTAGTTGCTTTCTTACTTGCGACTTTAGCAAGTTGTGGTGGCAATAGCGATTCAACTAAAACAGTTGATTATGTTAATGATGGTAGTGTTAAACTCAAACTTGATTATCAAAATCATGATTTCTTTAAAGATGGAGTTGGAGCAGTTACTTTAAGAACTTGTATTGATGGTGATACAGCGCACTTTAATGCGCTTAATAGTTCAAGTAGTGACTATATCAAATCCCGTTTTTATGGAATTGATACTCCTGAGTCAACCGGTAAGGTTGAGCCATATGGAAAAGCAGCTAGTAATTTTACAAAAGAAAAGTTAACCAATGCTGCGGCTAATGGCACAATTGTTGTTTCATCCCCAAGTGATACCTATAGTGTTCCACAATTTGATTCGACTGGAACACGATATCTTTCACTTATTTGGGTCAATGAGACAGTTAAGAATGCCCCATATGATTCGTTAGTTTTACTTAATTTATGGATTGTTCAGGAAGGTTATAGTTTCGTTAAAAACGTCGAAGAAATTCCTGCTTATAGCGATACATTCTATAAAGCTGAAGAACAAGCCAAAGCGCAAAAACTTAATTTATTTAGTGGTGAAGAAGATCCACTTTATAATTATGGCGATTATGATGATGTTAGTTTACTTGATTTAAAAGCCGAAGCAGTTCTCTCTTTAACCGAAGCTAACCATGTTAATAAATATAACAATGCGAAAGTTCGTGTGAGAGGAGTTGTGGCTGGTTTTGCAAATAAGATTATTTATTTACAAGCTGCTTTTACGGGTGATGATGGCGTAACTCAATATGCTGGTGTTAATATTTTTGTTGGAATGGCCTCAATTTTATCTAAATTTACAACCGTGAATACTTATTTACAACTTTGCGGCACTTGTGAAGATACGGAGAATTTTGGTTTCCAAATTACCGGCGTATATTCTTGGAGATACACTCCAAAAGATGAGAATGATACAGTGGTTTTATATACTCCAGAAAATATTCCTGAAGAATATAAAGTTCATGATTTTGCTTTAGATAGCACTTCAATTGTACCAACCAATTTTGATTATTTGTTCTCACCTGTTTATGTTAATGATAATCTTGTAGTTACTGGTGGATATACAAGTGATGGAGCAGTTGCTTTATATGTGACGAGTGAAGATGGAACAAAACTTAAGTTCTCAATTTACATTAGTTTCACTTATAAACCAGATGCTAATAAACCAAACTTAATTTGGAATTCACACGAAACTTTCATCGGACACAAGTTTAAAGTTGGTGGTATTTATACATTCCACAAGGGAGTAAATAGTACCTCTTATCAAATTAATCCACGTTCAGCAGAAGATCTTGTTTGTTTAGACTTATAAGGAGAAAGATATGTTTTGTACACATTGTGCTAGGGAAATTAAAGTCGAAAAAGTTAACACAGGAAAAGGTGCTAAGAAAGTCTTTGTTTGCCCTCGTTGCGGTCACTTAATTGAAACAAATCTTACGAGTGATGAAATTAAAGAGCTAAGTGCTGCGGCACATAGCGAAGTTCATAAGGCTAGTAATGATCTTAATCGTGGCAAGAGTGGTACAGTAATTGGTCTTATCCTTTTAGCTATATCAATGCTTTTCTTACTGATGTCATTTAAGGCTACAGCCGGTGGTGCGTTAGTTCCTAATTGCTTAGAATTTTATGTTTTCTTAGCGTTAGTTAGCTTAGGTACTGCAGTTTTAGTTTATGGAATTGTCTTTGTTGTTTTAGGTACAAAGCGTAAGAATCTTTATCGCAATCTTCTTAAAGATATTCAAAATAACACTTTTGTACAATAACGGATTCAACACATATAGTGTGAAAAATAATAATTAAATAAATGGAGGAATCATTATTATGAAGAAAAGATTAGTCTTAACGATGTTATGTGCATTAACCTTAGGTTCAATTGGCACATCATTAGTTTCATGTGGTGGTAATACACAAACTGTTGTCCCAGCGGTTACAGCTGCAACTATCACTAATAAAGATGCTTTACAAGCAAAATGGAAGGTTGGTCAAGATAACCGTCGTGTTAGTTTATCAGCCACTCCAGATGGATCAAATATTGCTGATTCCATCGCTGATGGTAGCGTAAAACTCGAAAGTAGCGATGCAAATATTGTTGCAGTTTTAGGTCAATACCTTGTTCCAGTTGGTGCTGGTACAGCTACTATTTCAGTTAAAGTTACAACCACTGATAAAGATAATAAAGCAACTACAACTACTAGCGATACTGTTGATATTACCATTTTAGCTGCTGATACTGTTGACTATAACATTCTTAACGTTTCAGATGTTCTTGAAAAAGATAACAATAAGAAATATGCCTTCAGTGTTGTCGGTAAAATTCAAAAATGGACTAAAGGTACTGATGGTAGCGCATATGGAAACTTCTACCTAGAAGACCTTAAAGATGCTACTAAATCAATTCAAGTTTATGGTGCTACTGCTTCAATTAGTGCTTTAGCTTATAATTCCACTGATGAAGTCTATAAATTCACCAATCCAAAGGATTTCTTAACAAATGAAGTCACAAAGAAACTTGCTGTTGGCGACACCGTTTATTGCTACGTTATTCGTGCCGATTATAACGGAACTAAAGAAGTCAATGCAATTGTTTCTAATAGTGTTTCAGAAGTTATGGCCTATGAAAATAGCGCCGCTACCGCTTATAACGTTACTGGTAAATTAACTTCATGGAAAGGCACTGCAACTGATGGTGGTTCATATGGTAATTTCAACATTACTGATTTAACTGATTCCACCAAATCAATTCTTGTTTATGGTGCTACAGCTGATCCAAGTGCATTAGCCTATGATACAGCAAATAGTGTTTATAAATTTACTAACCCAAAGAATTGGCTTACTAATGATTTCACTAGTAAGATTACAATTGGTGATACTCTTAACTTAAGAGTTATCCGTGCCGATTTTAAAGGTACCCTTGAACTTGTTGCGATTGTTTTAGGTTCTGCTAAATAGTTATTCATTAAGAGGGAGCTTTTAATAAGCTCCCTCCTATCTAACTAAAATCAAATAAAAATTATTTGTATAGTTAAGTTTTTTATCTTATAATATTTCGTGCTGGTCCTCTAGCTCAGTTGGTAGAGCAACTGACTCTTAATCAGTGGGTCCGGAGTTCGAGTCTCCGGAGGATCACCAATTTATAAAAAATTCTGCCATTAGGCAGATTTTTTTATGGAAGAATCTTTATAATATATTTAAGAGGTATTTATATGGAAACCAAAAGTGCAATTTTAAAAAGAAAAAGTTGTCGTAAATATATTGAAAAGTCGCTTGATCACGAAACGGTTAAAGCCATTTTAGAAGCTGGAATGGCAGCTCCAAGTGCGATTAATCGTCAACCTTGGGAATTTTATATTATTAAAAATAAGGAAGTTCAAAAAACTTTAAAAGATGCAATGCCTTATTCTAAGTACAATAGTGACTTATTAATTGTGGTAGCTGGAAATTTGTTAAAAGAGATTTTTATTAAGAGTCAAGAATTCTTTGTCGAAGATTGTAGTGCAGCAATTGAAAATATGTTAATTCGAGCAACTGATTTAGGAGTTGCCAGTTGCTGGACCGCCGTTTATCCAGATGAAAAGAGAATGGATAGTGTCCGCACTATTTTAAATATTAAAAAATCAATTATTCCATTTGCAATTGTTCATTTTGGCTATAGCGATGAAGAATTAGTCGAGCGAACAAAGTATAATGAAAAAAAGATTCATGTTATCAATTAATCTATATAAAACCCATTATTTTTACTTTATAATATCATTAAAAGAGAGATTGATTGATGAAAAGATTTAATGTTTTTAAACGAATCGGTATTTTATTTTCTTTATTGTTTCTAGTTAGTTGTAATACAAATAACAATTCAAATAATAATAATAATAATAACGATGATACTGTTAAGACGATTAATTTTTATTCGTTAAATGATTTTCATGGTGCAATTGAATATCAGACTGGTAAACAAGCTGGTATCAGTCGTATCGGAAATTATTTGATGACTGAAAAAGCCAATAATCCAAATACTACTTTTATTTTATCTAGTGGAGATATGTGGCAAGGAAGCGTTGATAGTAATTTAAATCATGGGGCTTTGATGACTGATATGATGAACAAGATTGGTTTTGATTCGATGGCCATTGGTAATCATGAGTTTGATTGGGGAGAAGAATATATAAGAACTAACCAAAAAAATATGAACTTCCCTTTATTAGGATGTAATATTTTTTATAAAGGAACCCAAAATTATCCTGATTATTTAAAGCCATATACAACTATCACAAAAGGCGATGTAAAAATTGGCATTATTGGTTCGGTACAGGTTGGAATTGGTTCTTCGATTTTAAGAAGTATTTCTAATAAATTTGATTATTTATTACCAAATGATTATATCAAAAAATATAGTGATATTTTGTTTACGGTTGAGAAGTGTGATGCGGTTATTTTATCGACTCACGATGGAAACTATGGCGGATATAAAGATTTAACCACTGTTTCAACGGTATCCAAAAGAAATTATGTTGATGGAATATTCTTAGGTCATGATCATCAAGTCTATAATGATTCACTTAATGGCGTCCCTTATTCAGAAGGCGGTAGTAGTGGTAAAATGATTGCTAATATTACCTTAAAAATTAAAAATCATAATGTTATCGAAAGTTCAAACGAAGTCATTGATTGTATCAATAACTGCACACAAGAAAATAATGAATTAAATGCGATATATGATGTTTATAAGCCTGGAATTGAAGTTATTAAAAATAAAGTTGTGGGTAATGCACCAAACTATATTTCTAAAAGTGATGTTGGCTTAATTGCAGCAAAATCTATTTATCACTATATTAATAAGCACACTGAAGAATTTGATTATAAAGTTAATTTTGCTTGCACTAATGCTGGTGGCGTAAGAACCTATATTAACGCTGGCGAAGTGACGTATGGCGAGATTTATCAATGTCTTCCTTTTGATAATAATATCGTTATGGCGTATGTTGATTCTTATGGACTTGGATTATATAAAAGTCAGTATGAAAGTACTTCTTATGATGATGGTGGTAGTGGATTAGGAAGTGATGGTAAATATCATGTTGGCACCATTAATTATGTTTATGAAAAAATGGATGGAGATGGTGTTAATTTATCTTCTGTTTATTCACCATCCATCTTAAGAGATATTGTAGTTGAAGCAATTAATGATAATATTATCAGTGCAATTACTCCAATTGTTAGTTAATTTTTATTTAAAATTTGAAAGGATTTGATATATTAGTACTATGATAACAATTTATACTTCACCAAGTTGTGCTTCTTGCAAGAAAGTCAAACAATGGTTTGATGAAAACAAAATTCCTTATAAAGAGAAAAATATTTTTACTTCGGTCTTAAATCCTGATGAACTTAAAGATATTTTAAAGAAAACTGAAAATGGAACTGATGATATTATTTCGACCAGAAGCAATATTATTAAAGAGGGCAAGGTTGATATTGAAGATATGAAGATTAGTGAACTCATCCAATTCATTATCAAAAATCCTTCCATCTTAAAACGCCCAATTATGGTAGATGATAGCAAGATTCAAGTTGGTTACAATAAATATGATATTTCTTCATTTGTACCAGCGGCTCGTCGTGTCGCATATGAAGCTTGTCCACATCATGATCGAGCAGAATGCTGTGAAGATTGTAATGAAGATTTCAAAAACGCATTAAAAAAGGGCTCTTTAAACTTTAATGGGGTTTTATGGGGTTTTGAAAAAGATGCTCATAAAAAACTTTAAACTTTAATGGGGTTATAACCAGGTGAGAAATCACCTGGTTTTTCTATTCCTATCAATATAAAGT
>Ga0183101_1000484_pt2 | contig 17435 bp, 18 predicted proteins | sample Biomet3_FD_127790 | JGI IMG/M metagenome (GOLD analysis project Ga0183101, IMG submission 127790) | Microbial communities from bioreactor (seeded with sewage sludge) at LBNL, California, USA - Biofuel metagenome 3 | ecosystem: Engineered > Bioreactor > Anaerobic > Unclassified ... | reverse complement strand
TTATGACAAATATAAAAATCCGATTCAGCATCATATTTCATATTTTCGCGCTTACTTATATCATTTTTAAAACTTCTTTTTTTCCACTTCTCATAAGTTTGTGGTTTTATATAAGGAGTTTGCTTATTTGATTCTAAGAATAAATAGTTTTCTTCGCTTTCATAACCTGAGTCTGCAATTATATTAAGATATTTACGACCGATTTTTTCTTTCATATTATTAAGCATAGGTATTAATGTTGCTATATCATTTCTATCATCAAATATTCCGACGCCGGTTACGTATTCACTTTCAACTGCGATTTGCACATTATATGCAGGTTTTAATTGACTATTTCTCATATGATCATCTTTCATATGCATGAAAGTTGCGTCTGGATCAGTTTTAGAATAACTATTTCTTTTTGAAAATATTTTTTTACTCAAATTATATTTTTCTTCTCTCTCTTTATATTCAGATAGTTGCTCTGTCCACTTTTGAATTTTGGTTTTTCTTTTACCAATTCCATGAACAAACTCTATGTTTCTTTTCTTTTTTTCATATTCAAGCCATTGAAGAATTTTATCAATATCATCTATTAATGTTTCTTTCTGAACAGTAAATTTTTTTAATTCTCCAAGGTTAATATTTTCTAAAAGAACAAGAATTTTATCAAACATTTTTTCTTCATTTTTTAAAATAGTTTTTTTCCAAACAAATGTATAACGATTAGCATTCGCTTCGATTTTAGTACCATCAATAAATGCATTTTCAAATAGTATTTCATTTTGATTTGCTAAATAATTAACTTGTTGATAAAATAAATCTTCAATTACCTCATTTGAAATATAGTCTTTACGAAATCTACTGATTGTAGCATGATCCGGTGCCTTATAACATTGAAGTAACCACTTAAAATTTATATCTCTTTTGCATGCTTTTTCGATTTTCCTGCTTGAATAAATATTTTGAGAATAAGCATATGATATTATTTTGAACATAATTTTAGGTTCCACTGCCGGTTTTCTTCCAACGGAAGAGTACGCCTTATACAACTTCGTGTAATCTAATCCCTCCAATACATGGCTTAGCAAGCGGACTGAATCATCTGATGGTATTAAATTTTCTAGATTTAATGGTAATATAAGTTGAAAATTATCATTAATCTCAGTATAATCTTTATTGTGTAATTTGGTTTTTAGCATAAGTAAATTATACAATGAATGTAAGTTCTTCGGAATTCACATTTTTTTTATTTCCAAAAAAATGAGCCGCTACAAAACTAACTATGTTAGTTTTGCAACAGCCCCTTTCAATAACAAGGGAATGGGGAGGAAGTAAACGAGTAAGAATTTAATTAAGTATATAGCACTATATAATCGCTATAATAACAACAATAATTATGTGCTTAGGTCAATATCCTTTATCATTTATGATACTTATATTAAGTATCATTACAATTATTATCATTTTAAAGATTAAGTACACTAAAGATGTAAAGCGGTATATAGTTTTTGGTTTTTTATGGAGCTTATCATGTTTAACTATCTTTTTAGTTTTTATTATGTTAGCAACCAAGGTTGAATTAATAAGAAGAATAATGCTGTATACTATTTAGAACTTTACTCACCACAATTATTGTATAAAAAATAAAACTATTTAAGTGCACAAACATACAAAACATATTTTAAAAGAAAGAACTAAGTTAAGAATTGAGATTAGAAAAATGAGATGCTTAAGTTAAACTTAGCAAAATTAAAGGGGAAATCAAATATATATAATATTTTTGGGCTAACGTTCAGATCGTTAGTACTTTTTTTGGCTAAAAAAAGTAAAGGATTATTTAAATAGAACCTCTACTTTATTATTTCTTAGTAGTTAAAGTTATATAATTGTACCTTAAGTTGTTTTCAGTAGCACACGTATAATGTCTCATGGTAATAGCCACAGTTGATGCTTGTAATACGTCTTGTAACATCAACTGTAAGGCTGTATACACTATAAATGCATCATATATGTATGATGCAAATTTTCAATATAGCGATAACATTAAATGCGATCCAAAAAAGAACAGAGTGTAAAGAATGGTATGGAAACAACATATTTGTAATGGGATATTGGGATAACTGTTATGAGGTTGCAGTTAGAAATGAATACTATTATTCTAAGGGAACAGGAGCCGAAATAGAAGGTTATCAGTATATAGTGATGGGATGATAAAATTGATGAAACTAAATCTTGTATTACAGTATATAAAAATTTTGCGTGCCTAGCATGAGTACGTACTAATTATTCGAAGATATAGATATTGATTATAAATTTTCATAGTGATATTATTTTTATTAACATGGATATAATTTCATATACATATGTTAAGGGGGCTATATAATATGGAAGAAAAAATTGATAGACAAAAGGCATGGGACGCACTTTGTAAGTATAATAAAAGTGATGCACTAAGGAAACATGGACTAGCAGTAGAGGGGGCAATGAGACACTTTGCTAAACTCTATAATGAAGATGAGGATATATGGGGCATAATTGGATTACTTCATGATATAGATTACGAGATGTATCCAGATGAGCATTGTGCTAAATCTCAAGAAATAATGAGAGAAGAAGGATTTACGGAGAGTTATGTAAGAGCGGCTGCATTAATGAGACCATCGAAAAGTGTAATGGATTTGGAAGTTAAATCTGTTAAGAAAAAATTTAAGGCAAAAGGATTTGCGGCAGGTGTAGATAGAAATGTAATATTAAGTGGTTGCAATATGATAGATATGGAATTAGACAAGGTTATAGAAAATACAATTTTAGGAATGAGGAATGTAGCAGAAGATATTGGCCTTTAGCATGCTCCAACTTTCAGTTTGACAAGCTAAAATGGAACAAAAGTATATTATTCATTTCGATGAGGTATACGCATAAGTCTAGGTTATATATTGCTTATCTATAGTTAATAAAATACATTATTAAAATAAGGAGAATTTTTATGATTAAAAATGTAATATTTGATCTTGGAAATGTTATTTTAGATTTTCAACCAAAGATATATGTGAAATCTAAAATTGATGAAGAAAAGGTAGAAGAAATATATAAATGCATATTTCAGAGTGATGAATGGCCGATGCTTGATAGAGGAACAATTTGTGAAGAAGATGCTAAAAGAAATATAATTAATAGAAACACTGAAAGTGAAGGGTTAATTAATAAAGTCTTTGAAAATTGGTACGATATGCTGATTCCAATAGAAAGCAGCGTAGATACATTGAAAAAACTAAAGCAAAAAGGTTATAAAATTTATTATCTATCAAATTTTCATCTAGCAGCTTTTGAATATATAAATAATAAATACGACTTATTTAAATTATTTGAAGGAGGAGTAGTTTCTTATAAAGAGAAGTTACTTAAACCTGAAAAAGAAATCTATGAGAAGATACTATATAGATATAGTTTAGAACCAGGCGAAACGTTATTTATAGACGATATGGAGCAAAATATCGAAGCTGCTATTAAGCTTGGATTAAAAGGAATAGTTTTAAAGGAACCAAGGAAACTGGAAGATGAATTACAAAAATTTGATATCAATATTTAAATATTAAATAATAGAATGCATTAAAGTATTTTTATTGGACAATATAACACTAAAGGTTTTTGAATAGGCATATAAAAGAAAATATACTAAAATACTGACTTGCTATATTTTAATTATTCAGCAAGTGTATTTTTAAAAATTAAAAAACAGGGTTTAGAAATATATCTATATGCTTATCTAGAAAATAGGAGGTGTTTGTATGGAGGATAAATATAATGTATCTTCAATGGGATTAACATATGACTTTATTCATAATGCTGCTGTAGCAAATACTGACATAAAGTTAAGTGATAACGAAGATTCACAGTCAAATGTAGAAAAAAGCTCTATAAAGGCTATAATAAAGCATTCGGGTGAGATAACAGGATATGAACTTTCAAATGGAGAGAGAATAACCAAAGAAAGAGGCGTGGAGTTAGCTAAAGATGGAGCTATATCTGGAGTATCTGTATCAACATCAAGAAAAGGTGAGGAATATTTAAGGGCTTAAGAGATGATGATGAGTCAAACAATTTAAGCGCCTTACCAGTAGTAGAAGAATAAAATACTTTTTTTAATAAAATTTGCTTAAAAACTCTATGAAATATGTTACTATTAAAATAAAGAAAGAATATTTTTAACTAGAAAACTCATATCATTGCATTCAAATGATATGAGTTTTTTCTTAAAAGTGTTAAAATAGTAAAAGAAGCATAATAATGAATAGATATGTGCTTAGAGGAAAAAAATAATAATTATAAGTTGATTAATGTAAGGAGATGTATTCATGAGTGATTTAAGTGACTTAAAGGAAATGACAAAAGCTAAGGCAGCAAAAGAAATGCAAGAATTGAAAGATAAGATATTAGAAAGATTGAGCTCGATTAAAAGAGATGGGATAGATGAATTAATAAAATATCTTTTAGAAAGAACCGATTATTTTACAGCCCCAGCATCTACTAAGTTTCATTCAAACTTTGATGGAGGATTAGCACTTCACTCTGATAATGTTGTTGAATTATTAATTCAAAAAAACAAGCAATATAAGCTAGGTTTGAGTCATGATACAATGTATTTAACAGGATATCTGCATGATTTGTGTAAGTGTAATTTTTATGAGAAAACTATGAGATTAAAAAAAGATGAGATGACAGGAAAGTGGATAGGATATGCAGCCTATGAATTTGACGATAAAATTCCTTTAGGACATGGAGAGAAAAGTGTAATTTTACTTCAACAGTTTGTCAAGTTATCATTAGAAGAATGTTTAATGATAAGATGGCATATGGGTGCTTATGTTCCAAAGGATGAATATAGAGACTATAATAAGGCAATAGAAATGCATAAGTCAGTTCTGGCATTTAGTAATGCAGATGCAGAGGCTTCACATTTCTTGGAAGAAGTAAGAGAACCAGAAGTTTATTCAATAGAAGAATATAATCAATATGTAAAAGAAAGAGCTTTAAGAAAAAATAGTTAATTATTACTTTATTTATATACGTGAGAAATAAGAAGGATTTTAAACCAAAATAAAGCATAAGAGACTTTAAATAAATTTATCAAGTATATTAAAGAAATATTGTCATAAATAGTAGCAATTTTAAAGATAATATAGTAAAATGTCAATGTTGTATAATAAAGATGTTTCAAGGTAAACTAGAAGTTGAGTATTTAAAGGTTATAAACATTAGAATATGTATGATTTTAGTGAATAAGTTTTTGAAACAAATTCTAATGCAACTATAATTTAATTTGGGTCAGAAAGGTTGTGATGTTAGGGTTGGAAAACAAGCTGAAGTTATACGGCTTTAACAACCTCACCAAAACACTTAGCTTTAACATCTATGATGTATGCTATGCAAAAAGTGAGCGCGAGCAAAAGGACTATATTGCTTATATTGATGAGCAATACAATTCAGAAAGACTTACAAGAATTCTGTGTGATGTAACGGAAAGTATCGGTGCGCATGTACTTAATATTTCGAAGCAAGATTATGATCCTCAGGGAGCAAGTGTGACTATTTTAGTATCAGAGCAAACGCTAGCAGTCAAAGAAATAGATGCATCTTGTAATAAAGGTGAAATTGACATTTTAAAAACTAGAGATACAGTAGTAGGGCATTTAGATAAAAGCCATGTTACTGTGCATACTTATCCGGAATATCATCCAGATAATTCAATTGCTACTTTTCGTGTTGATATTGATGTAGCCACTTGTGGAGAAGTTTCTCCACTAAATGCACTAAACTATCTTATAGGAAGTTTTGATTCAGACATCATAACGATAGATTATCGTGTCAGAGGTTTTACACGAGATGTTGATGGCAAAAAATTATTTATAGATCATAAAATAACATCAATACAAGATTATATTGATGAAAATACCTTGAAGAGATATGATGCAATGGATATAAATGTATACCAATCAAATATATTTCACACTAAAATGCTAATTAAAGAAATTGAACTTCAAAATTACCTTTTTAATAGAGATGTTTATGAAATCAAGCCAAAGCAAAGACTTGAAATTGAAAACAACTTAAGAAGAGAGATGATTGAGATTTTTAGTGGAACTAATATATATTAACGGGGAGGGATGTATACGATGAAAAACAAAGAATCCCACTCAAGAGCACCAATCTATGAGGCATTAATAGAATATAAGAAAGCTAGAGTGGTTCCGTTTGATGTACCAGGTCATAAGCAGGGCCGAGGAAATGATATGCTTAGGGAATTCTTGGGAGAGCAATGTCTTTCAGTAGATGTAAATTCAATGAAACCACTCGATAATCTTATTCACCCGGTATCGGTTATAAGAGAAGCTGAGGAGCTTGCGGCTGATGCATTTGGTTCTAAGCACGCATTTTTAATGGTTAATGGAACAAGTTCTGCAGTTCAGGCTATGGTTATGAGTGTATGTAAAAAAGGTGAAAAGATTATAATGCCTCGTAATGTGCATAGAAGTGCTATAAATGCTTTAATAATTAGCGGAGCAATTCCGGTTTATATAAATCCAGGAACAAATAAACAACTTGGAATACCACTTGGGATGTCAGTTGAAGATGTAAAAAAAGCAATTAGAGAAAACCCAGACGCAAAAGCGATATTTGTAAATAATCCTACTTATTATGGGATTTGTTCAAATTTAAAAGAAATTACGAAACTTGCCCATGAAAATGGAATGTACGTATTAGTAGATGAAGCTCATGGAACACATTTTTATTTTGGTGACAATATGCCTTTATCAGCAGTTGATGCTGGGGCAGATATGGCAGCAGTCAGTATGCATAAGACTGGAGGATCTTTAACTCAAAGTTCTTTTCTACTCTTAAATTGTGATTTAGCAATAGGATATGTTCGTCAAATAATTAATTTGACTCAGACTACAAGTGGTTCATATCTTTTAATGTCATCACTTGATTTGGCAAGAAGAGATCTTGTATTACATGGAAAAGAAATTTTTGATAAAGTAAAGCAAATCTCTGAATATGCTAGAGGTGAAATAAATAAAATAGGCGGTTATTATGCCTTTTCAAAAGAGTTAATTGATGGAGATGCAGTTTATGATTTTGATATAACAAAGTTATCTGTATTCACTAGAGAAATAGGTCTTGCTGGAATAGAAGTATATGATCTATTAAGAGATGAGTATGGTATACAAATTGAATTGGGAGACATTGCAAATATTTTAGCTATTATTTCTGTTGGAGATCGTAGTCTTGCAATTGAAAGATTAATATCTTCATTATCTGAAATTAAGAGATTGCATTCAAAAGATAAAATTGGTATGTTTGATCATGAGTATATAGATCCTGAAGTTGTATTAACTCCTCAGGAAGCATTTTATTCTCAAAAAACTTCAGTGCCGCTAAATGAAAGCGATGAGAAAATATGTGCTGAATTTGTAATGTGCTATCCACCAGGAATACCAATTCTTGCTCCAGGAGAAAAAATAACAAAGGAGATACTAGATTATATAGGCTATGCAAAAGAAAAAGGTTGTTTTTTAACTGGAACAGAAGATCCTAAAATTGAAAATATTAATGTTGTGGAGGACAAGTAAATGGAGTTATGGTATACAGAACAACACACAGAAAATGTAAGATTTTCAATTAAAGTTGAAAAAGAAATACATACTGAAAAAACTGAATTCCAAAGAATAGATGTACTTGAAGCTAAGGAATTCGGAAGGTTTTTTACATTAGATGGATTAATGATGGTAACTGAAAAAGATGAATTTATTTACCATGATATGATAGTTCATGTACCAATGGCAACCAATCCAAATATTAAGAATGTTTTAGTTATAGGCGCTGGTGACGGTGGAACAATAAGAGAACTTACAAGATACAGTACAGTTGAAAAGATAGATATGGTTGAAATTGATAAAAGAGTTGTTGATATTTGCAGAGAATACTTTCCGGTAACATCATGTAAGCTTGATGATAAAAGGGTTAATGTATTCTATGAAGATGGTTTGAAATTTATAAGAGATAAAGAGAATGAATATGATTTAATCATAGTTGATTCAACAGATCCGTTTGGACCAGGAGAAGGATTATTTACTAAGGAGTTTTATGGAAATTGCTATAAAGCGTTAAAAGAAGATGGAATTTTAGTTAATCAACATGAAAGTCCATACTATGATAATGATGCAGCTGCAATGAAAGAAGCTCATGAAAAAATAACGAAATTTTTTCCAATCATTAGGGTCTATCAAGCACATATTCCAACATATCCATCAGGACACTGGTTATTTGGATTTGCTTCAAAAAAGTATCACCCTATAAAGGATTTTGATGCAGAAGCTTGGAATAAGTTGGGGATAAAAACAAAATATTATAATACAGATCTTCATGTAGGGTGTTTTGCACTTCCAACTTACGTTAGAGATATGTTAAATGGACTTACTGATTAGAAAAATTATCAGATAATACAATTAAATTTTTTGTTCATGACTTGAAGATAATCAAAAAATAATAAGTCAATATTCTAAATTCAGCTGGAGCATAAAGCTCCGTCTGAAAAGTTTCATTTTATAAAGAAATTGGAGGAATTGGAATGGGAAAAGCTTTAATTATTGGCGCTGGTGGTGTTGCTAGCGTTGCTATTCATAAATGTTGTCAAAATTCAGAGGTGTTCGAGGAAATTTGTATTGCTAGTAGAACTTTATCAAAGTGTGATGCAATAAAAGCTTCATTAGAAGGAAAAACTAAGACAAAAATACAAACAGCAAAAGTCGATGCTGATAATGTACCAGAATTAGTAGCACTTATTAATAAATTTAAACCAGAAGTTGTTATAAATCTTGCACTTCCTTATCAAGATCTAACAATTATGGATGCTTGTTTAGAAACAAAAGTTCATTATGTAGATACAGCTAACTATGAACCACTTGATACAGCAAAATTTGAATATAAGTGGCAATGGGCATATAAAGAAAAATTTGAAAAGGCAGGTTTAACTGCATTACTTGGAAGTGGATTTGATCCAGGGGTTACTGGTGTATTTAGTGCTTATGCTCAAAAGCATTATTTTGATGAAATAAATTATATTGATATATTAGATGCTAATGCTGGTGATCATGGTTATCCATTTGCAACTAACTTTAACCCAGAAATCAATATTCGTGAAATTACAGCTCCAGGAAGCTATTGGGAAGAAGGGAAATGGATAGAAACAGAACCTCTTGAAATAAAGAGAGTTTATGATTTCCCAGAAATCGGACCAAAAGATATGTATTTATTACATCATGAAGAATTAGAATCTTTAGGTATAAATATTAAAGGAATTAAGAGAATAAGATTCTGGATGACATTCTCACAAAAGTATATAACACATTTAAATGTACTTGAGAATGTTGGTATGACATCAATTGAACCAATTGAATTTGAAGGAAAGCAAATAGTACCATTACAATTCCTTAAAGCAGTATTACCAGATCCTGCATCATTAGGTCCAAGAACAAAAGGAAAGACTAATATAGGATGTATATTCCAAGGTAAAAAAGATGGAAAAGATAAAACATATTATGTTTACAATGTTTGTGATCATGAAGAATGTTATAAAGAAGTTGGATCTCAAGCAATTTCTTACACAACTGGAGTTCCAGCTATGATAGGTGCAAGCTTAGTAATGAAAGGTTTATGGAAGAAACCAGGAGTATATAATGTAGAAGAATTCGATCCAGATCCATTTATGGAAGAGTTAAATAAATGGGGATTACCATGGAAAGAAAGCTTTGATCCAACTTTAGTTGAATAAGAAATGTATGAACTATCCCATGTGGTGACCTAACGAAATAAAATACATTTGTGTTCCACAGGACTAATGAAAATTTTGCTGTAAGTTTCTAAATGCCAGGTTGTACCCATTCTTGCATGTTCCCAATATTCATTGTGACAAGCAGACAATGGAACAACCTGGCATTAAGTACCTTAAGCAGCTCATTTTCAAATGCCTGTTTCACAAAAATGTATTCTATTTCTAATATATATTTGCACATAAGTTTAGAAAATACATGTGAATTCTACTTGGTATACAAGTAATACTAAGTGAAAAGTTTCTAGAGGTAAAATTATAGAATAATGGATATATATTAGTAAAATTTTCAAGAGATTATTGTCATGACTTATGGTTTGTCATTTATATAGATAACCTACTATGAAATATATTTATAATTTCAAATATACCTTAACTAGAAATGAGTGACATACTTTTATGGAATGTTTCATAAGGAATTCTTATGGTTGTGATTCTTAGATTAGAAGTTGTTCCAAATATGCTTGTTCAGAGCTTGTCTTTGAAGCTAGCATTTTGGGCACAACTTTTGGTCTTAGAATCACCTATCAAATTCCTTAGAAACTGGAATAAAAGTATGTTACTTATTTCGGTAAGTTATAAGTTAAAGTGTGGTTATTATGTTGGTTATCTATAAAACATAATTAAAAAGGTTTGGTGATTTAATGAAAGATATAGATTTAAGCAAATTACCATCACCATGTTATTTGGTTGATGAGAGACTTCTTAAGAAGAATTTGGAGACTTTAGATTATGTTCAAAAGGAAACAGGTGCCAATATTATTCTGGCAACTAAAGCGTTCTCTATGTACTCAACTTTCCCACTGATTGGAAAGTATCTAAAAGGAGTTACTTCAAGTTCTCTTCATGAAGCTAGACTTGGATATGAAGAGATGGGGAAGGAAGTACATATTTATTCTCCTGCATATAGAGAAGATGAATTTGATGAGATAATGAAATATAGCGATCATATAGTATTTAATTCATTTAGTCAATGGAGAAAATATAAGGATAAAGTAAAAAACTTTAAAGGAAAGAAAATCGAATGTGCTATTCGTATTAACCCTGAGTATTCAGAGATAGAAACAGATATATATAATCCATGTTTTGAAAATTCAAGAATGGGAGTTACTTTGGCTAACTTTGAAGAAGAAGATATTGAAGGTATAGATGGATTGCATTTTCATACAATGTGTGAACAGAATTCAGATACCCTTGAACGTACAATAAAAGTGGTAGATGAAAAATTCGGAAAGTACATCAAGAAAATGAAGTGGATTAACTTTGGTGGTGGTCATCATATTACTAGAGAAGATTATGATATAGAAACACTAATAAAATCTATTAAATTCATAAAAGATAAATATGGAGTACAAGTATATCTTGAACCAGGTGAAGCAATTGCTCTAAATACAGGATTCCTTGTATCAACAGTATTAGATACCATGAAAAATGGAATGGATATAGCTATACTAGATACTTCAGCGGAATGTCATATGCCAGACGTGCTTGCAATGCCATATAGACCTAATATAATAGGTGCCGGAAAGCCAAATGAATTCGAATTTACTTATAGATTTGGTGGACCTACTTGCCTTGCAGGTGATATTATAGGAGATTATTCATTTAAAGAACCTTTAAAGCCAGGAGATAAACTTGTATTTTGCGATATGGCTATCTACTCAATGGTTAAAAATAATACATTTAATGGAGTTAATCTTCCTGCGATTGTAAAATATAGTGAAGAAAAAGGCATTGAAGTAATAAAAGAATTTGGATATGAAGATTTTAAAGCTAGATTATAGCAGAAAAAAATAAGCGATTCAGAATAGAGGTAAAATCCTATTCTGAATCGCTTAAATCTGTTAAGGCTTTTTATGATATTTTCTGATTATTTCATAACCATTTTAGAAATGCTTTCAGTATAATTAGTTACATTTGATGGCAACCACATATTTCCGACTTTGGTAAAGCTGAATGTATTTTCAGTTGTTGTCGAACTTATTTGAGCCTTATTAATTGAATCTATTAGGTTTGCAGCGTAGGCTTCTGTTATTTTTTGTTTGTCTCTAATACCATTTGATAATGCCTGAGATGTAGTGTTATTTATTGCATCGTTAGTTATTGGATCTCTATCTATAAATGTTGATGATACCTTAACTTGTGCAGAATTATCTGTTTTAGACACTTCTTCAAAATTAACCGAGTTTTTACTTATAGCACTTCTTAGAGCGTTTATTATGCCTTGAAGCTGATCATCTGATAATGAAATACCAGATTGTCCAGATTCTTTTTTGAAAGTTTTAAAATCATTCTTATTTATGTTCTTAATTATTCTTTCTCCAAAAGCTTTGCTGTATCCAAGCTTTTCCATACCGCTACTGTCTTCTTTAATAACTAAGTTCCAAAGAACTTCAGCACTTTCTTTTGGTGAGATACTTTCTTCATCAATATTAAGATTAGCATTATCTTTATTTACCGCTAATTCAACTAACTTGTATCCGAAATTAGTTTGATCATCTGCAATCCAATGTCTATTAACTTTTTTAAATTTAAATGTATTTGAAGATTTATCAGAGCTTACTTCTACATTTTTTAATCCTTCTGCAAGCTTGTTTAAATATATTTCACCAAATTTTTTATTTTCCTCTTCATTACTTGTAAATTCCATCTTATCAGTTTCATCTAAAGCATCCATTGCTGCTTGTTCATCGATTTTTTTAATATCAAAATTAGCAGTTGAAATTTCTACTTCGGCTTCGTCACCAGATTTAGAAATTTGCTTTGTTTCATAGGTAATCTTTGAAAGTGCTTCTTTATATGCTTCACATATAGAATTTAATTGTTCATCTGAAGCTGAATATTGCATCAAAAGAACATTTTTTCTCAATTGATCCTTAATTTTATCTTCGTATTCTTTTACTATATTGTCTTTCTCAGAGTCAGATACCCCTATCTTTTGAATATCTTTAGCATCAGATTTAAATATTAGTGAACAGTAAATGTCAGCTGAATTTTTTGCTGCATTACTATCAAAGCATCCACTAAATAAAAAACTAAATAGTAACGCCACCAATGCTAAAAAACCAATTATTCTTTTTTTCTTCATTATTTTTTACCCCTATCATTTTAAGTTATAGTAGTTAACAAAGTACATTATATCATCCAATTAAAGTAATTTAAAGTTGTTTTTTACTAATATGGATGCTATTATAAAATAGAATTGGGGTAAAATTTCGTATCTATCTTTTTAGGCAAATGTAAAAGAGTGATTTAAATAATAAGGGATAGATTAAAGGAATATTTACACTTTAAGAAGATTAGGTTTAGTTTATGTAAAAGAGTTACTTATTTTGTTCAAAAGAACCAGGGAACAGATATACCAACTTATCAAGTTACATTCCTTAATTATGGTAAGTCTTATATATTTACAATTTCAGCTGTGAAAAAGATTTCGGATGAAAATATGAAGTCATTTGAAGATATGCTAAATACAGTTGAATTTCAGAGGTAACTAAACTTTTAATTAATATAAAATATTCTTAAGTAAAGTTTATATATAATTTTAAAGACCACCGTTCTAAGTCATTTTAGAACGGTGGTCTTTGTGTAGAACTTTTATTACAAATAATGCTTATTATGTAAAAGAATCTTATAAAATGAAAATGTATACATAAGTTTTAGATTAATTGTATCCAATGGTAAAAATACAGTATAATTACATATTTAATTTATTAATTAAGTTTATTATTTATGTTATAATGAATTTGAAACAAGTATTCTACAGATTATTTTTGTAGAAAGGAGTAATAAAAACAAAATGTTTAACGTTAACAATGGCACTATGAAGTCATATTTAGATATGAATACTCAATGGGAACAGAATTAAATTTCTTTGTTTGAATAAAAAAATTAAAATTCTTAAAATAAGAAAAATATTTATAATTTCGGTATGTTTCAACAGAAGTCTAAATTATATATTATCTATCTATAGAATTAAAATTTTACATTAAAATATAAAAAAGGGAGAATAAATATGAAACAAGATAAAAATTATCTATCAGCAATTTTAATTATAGCAGCTACTGGGTTTAGCTTATTTATTATTATGCAGAATTTTTTAACTAAAACAAATGAGAGAGGGATTAGTGCTGGATTGCCATTAATGATTCCAACATTGGCATTACTTATTCCTTTAGCCATAATAATTGTAACAATGATTTCACGGGAAGTAAAATATAAGAAAGCTCTAACTAATGGGGTTAAAAGTGTGGGACTTATTAGAAAGATAACAGAAACAGGGAAGAAGTATTCAAGAAAATTGGAAGAAGTTAAATTGGAACTTGATGTTTTAGAGCAGAATGGAAGTGAATTTTTAGGGGAAGTAACAACAGTTATTCGTTATGCAGAATTAGAGTTCTTAAAAGAAGGGGAGCCAGTTCCTGTTATTTATAAATTGGATAATAAGGAAGAAATATCAATAGATAGGAAACCCAATGTAAACGAGCTTAAGGATAGAATAAACAATTATAAAACACAAAAGAATATGAAGTAATTAAAAGTAAATTTAGGTATATATAATATAATTTTTAGCAAATACTAGCTTTATATAAACAAACACACAATATAAATATAAAGAGAGGAGAAAAAGAACCAGCGTATATATGCTGGTTTTTTGAAAAAATATGTTTATACCTAAAAGAGTTATATTTGAAAAAGATTCATTAGATTATGAGGCAGCTAAAAATATTTTAAACAAGTTTAAAGATAAAAAGGATGTTGAAATTATCAATATTACTTCAAATAAATTGAAACAGCATATTCCTGGAGAAGATTTTTATGCTCAGTATAGGGAAGGAAAGAAGACTTTAGTGGTTGGAACAAAGAAGAGTCTGAAATTTCAATCTTGTAAGCCTTCGGCTCATTATCAATTACCACTAATATCAGGGTGTATGGGGCAATGTGAATATTGTTATTTAAACACAAAACTCGGTGACAAGCCTTTTGTAAAGGTACATGTAAATATTGATGAGATTTTAAGTCAGGCTCAGAAGTATATAGATGAAAGGTTGCCCGAAATAACCATATTTGAAGGTGCAGCTACATCAGATCCAATTCCCGTGGAACCTTATACTCATTCACTTGAAAAGGCTATAGTATTTTTTGGTAAGCATGAAAATGCTAGATTCAGGTTTGTAACAAAGTATAATGATATAGATTCACTATTGGATTTAGAACATAATGGTCATACTGAAATGAGATTTAGCATTAATACATCATCAGTTATTAATAAGTATGAGCATGCAACAGCTTCACGTGACTTAAGGATAGAAGCTAGTATAAAGGCGGCTAAAGCAGGATATCCAATTGGTTTTTTAGTTGCACCTGTGTTCATTTATCCAAATTGGAAAGAAGAATATCATGATTTATTGCTAAGCTTAAGTAAAAATCTGCCAAGGGATTTAAAAACTCCAGTGACCTTTGAAATAATATCTCATCGTTATACATCAACAGCAAAAAATATAATACTTCAGGTTTTTCCAGAAAGTGAATTACCAATGAGTGATGAAGAGCGTAAATTCAAATATGGTCAATTTGGATATGGAAAGTATGTTTATCCAAAAGAAAATATAGATGAAATGAAACAATTCTTTATAAAAGAAATAGAGGACTTATTTGAAAATAAAGAAATTAAGTATGTTATATAGATAAATAACAGGGCGTAGATTTAAGTTTATATACTGAAATGCAGTGTGGGTTTTATATTTAATAGATGTAATATTCCATAGGACTACTGGAATATAATTGAAAACACTAAAAAGCAGGTATCATCCAATTCATCATACTTAATTTTATTTTAACAAGCTAAATTGGAAAGAACTGCTTTTTAGAATCTTTTGCGATACCATTTATCTTTTCAGAGTAAGAGTATCTGTACGTTCAATAAGTTCAAATACAATTCTAAGTTAAAAATTTTATATTCATTCTAATCTCTCCATTAATTTAAATGAGTAGCCTATTTTTTCTATTTCATCTCTTGATAAGACTGATCCCTCTGGAGGCCTCACATTTAATTTAAAAACTATAGCTTTTTGCCCAACTTCTTGTTTAAAATTCACACGATTCATTTTGATATCCATATTAAGTGTATCAGAGATAGCCTCTGCTGTTGATTCGTGTCCTATTGCAGATATGAATCCGTCCTTATATAAAAGCTTTTTTGCAGATTCCACATCTATATCACTTATCTTATAAACACCATTTGTTGTAGCAACAGTTCCATTAAATATCGCAACCTTCATGTTCATCACCTCTAATAATATATTACTACATAAATCCTATATTTGTCAGTCATTTAATTTATATTGCAAAATCAATTAGCTTATTTGATCAAGTTATGCATTTAATATTTAACTTTAACAAGAAATCAAATATAATTATAATAGCATTTAATATTTTAATCGAAAATATAGTAATAGCTTATAAGTAGTAAGGGTGGAGTTAAAAAATGTTAAAAGGTAATTTTGGAAATGATGAATTGAATAGTATTTATAATTCTATTAAATATATAGAGACTTTCTTTGATAATGACATAGAAATTATGTTAACGGATAGAGAAAAAGTATTATATTACAAAGGAAGTAAGGAAATAGATTTTAAAATAAAAGAAGGAGATGTTGCTGGAGATTTCGTGAAAAATGCTATGAATAAAGGAAAACCAGTGATTGAAGTGATTCCAAAAGAGTTCTTAGGGGTGGCTTTTAAATCATATATGGTTCCAATTAAAGATGATACTGGTATTATAGGTTCAATTGCAATAGGAAAGAGCTTAACTAAGAAAAATTCAGTAATGGATATTACAGAAAGTTTAATTCAATCGGTTTCTCAAATATCAACTGGAATAAATGATATTTCAGCTAGTTTTCAGGAATTAGCAAGTATGAATTCAGAAATACTGGTTAAAACAAATGTTGCCAATGAAATGGCAGCTAATACTGATGAGATAGTTGGATTTATAAAAGGTATATCGTCTCAAACAAATCTTCTGGGATTAAATGCAGCTATCGAGGCGGCAAGAGCAGGAGAACATGGGAAAGGGTTTAATGTTGTTGCAAAGGAAATTAGAAAATTATCTAATGAGTCTCATAAATCTATAGGATCAATAGAAACAGTTATAAAAGATATATCAGATGCAATAAAAAAGATAAATGAAAAAGTATCAGATGTTGATACTGTATCAGATAAACAATTAACAGCATTAGAAAAAATAACAGAATCAATTGAAAATCTAAATTCTACTGCAAGTTTATTAGGGAAATTGTCAGAAGAATTATAATAAATTCCATTAGGAAATATTATAGTGGCAGCTCTTATCATGAGAGGTGCCACAAACTATATAAAGGAAGTGAACAATTTGATTTAGTTAAAGTCCTTCATATAATCTCCGTGAGCTTGGATCATTTCATCACACATTTTTATAATGTCATCAATAGATAATTCAGCAGCTGTATGTGGATCCATCATGGCAGCTTGATAGATTTTACGTCTATCTTTTGTAACTGCTGCTTCAATTGTCAATAGC
>Ga0183101_1000465_pt2 | contig 17435 bp, 21 predicted proteins | sample Biomet3_FD_127790 | JGI IMG/M metagenome (GOLD analysis project Ga0183101, IMG submission 127790) | Microbial communities from bioreactor (seeded with sewage sludge) at LBNL, California, USA - Biofuel metagenome 3 | ecosystem: Engineered > Bioreactor > Anaerobic > Unclassified ... | reverse complement strand
TTATTATTTTAATAAGAGTAGCATTCCGAGATATTTCTGGTTATGAATTATAAAGAACATTTTAAATCTAATTAATTCAAGAAATATTAAAAAAAAAATTAATTCTCTTCATAATATCTACACATGTTGTTTGTATACTTTGTCACGAACGGTAATCAAATTGTAAAAAATATTACAATAAAGAATTTTACCTAAATATTAAATCATTTAGAGAGGTGGTGAGGTCATGTTAAGTTTTAGAGAAGCTAAAAATGCAGTAAGCAAAGAACTTTATGAAGTAGAAACGATTTTAAGAGATATGGGAAAAAACTTTAATACTAGTTCGGCAAAAGAAATATTTGATTACTTCTTTAAATCTCCTGGAAAATATCTTCGTCCTACTTTAATGATACTTTCTGCTAAGGCTATAAAACCTTATATGACTGTAAAGCAAAGGGAAGAACTAATTAATTTATGTGTGGCTGTTGAACTTATTCATAGTTCCAGTTTAGTGCATGACGATATAATCGATAATGATTTATTCCGCCGTGGTCAAAGGACATTGAACAATATATATGGAAGAAAGGTAGCAGTTTTGGCGGGAGATGCTTTTTATGCTAAAGCATTTTCTATATTATTAAAGCAGCCAACAAGAGACGCGGAACTAACAATCACACAAGTTATTGAAAGTATGTGTCTGGCAGAAATTGAACAAGCTCAATTAAAGGATATTTCAAAGGAGGATTATCTAAATATAATTAAAGGAAAAACTGCAGGGTTTATGAGTGCATGCTGCAGACTTGGAGCCAAAGTAGTTGATGCGAAGGAAGAAGAGATAATTGCCTTAGAAAGCTTTGGTTTAGATTTTGGAATGGTTTATCAAATAGTAGATGACTGCATAGATGGTGATCCTAATGCAATAAAAAATAATATAACTATTGAAAATGCCAAGGAGTTTGCAGAAAAAGCTGATGAAGCTATTGAGAAACTGGAGCCATCAGTGTACAAACAAGGTCTTATAAGTCTTTTAAATTATGTACTTGAATCCTCGAATCCTGAAAGAAAAAAAGCTTAAATTTGCTTATAAATTAAATTGCATAAGGAGTTGATATAAAATGAACATTTTTAAGAATAAGTATCTTATTCCAATCTGGACAGTTTTACGTGTATGGTTGGGATTCCAATGGCTAATTCCAGGTTTAGAAAAAATAAAAGATCCAACCTGGGTAGGTAGTGAAGCTGGAGTAGCTATAACAGGATTTCTAAAAGGGGCTTTGGCTAAATCAACTGGTGATCATCCAGCAGTACAGTGGTGGTATGCAAGGTTTGTAGAGAGTGTTGCACTACCAAATGCAAATATATTTACTTATCTTGTACCATATGGTGAAGTTCTTGTAGGGATTAGTTTAATACTAGGAGCTTTTACTATTGTAGGTTTACTCGGTGGTGCATTTATGAATTTAAATTATTTATTAGCAGGAACAACCAGTACTAATCCGATTTTATATACTGTAGCTATAATTCTAATAGTAGCTGGAGTTAATGCATACAAAATAGGAGTTGATAAATTCCTTATAGAATATTGGAATAAAAAACATGGGAAGTCGCTGAAGTCAGTACGCTAACTTTGGAATGAAAAACCTTAATATAATAAATGAAATTTTAAAAGGTGATAAATGAAGGGAGTTTTATAAAAAATGAAAAAGAAAACAATGAGAGGTGCAGTATTAAGTTTAATTCTTACTTTAGGTCTTTCAACAGCGGCTTTTGCTGATGGAATGGACATGGGAGGAAATGTAACTGAGAAAAAAATTGATGGAATAAATGTAGAATTATCTTTTCAAGATGAAAAAGTAAAAACAGGTAAAAATGAAATAATGCTTAATTTACATGATAGTAATGATAAGGAAATTGAAATTTCTAATGTTGCTATAACTGCTAAAATGGCTGATGATTCTGAGATGGAAATGGACATGAATATGGATGAATCAAAACCAATTGAAGTGAATTTAGAAAGTAGTGAAGAAGGACAATACATGGGAGAAATAGATTTCACAGATAAAGGTAAGTGGGTTGTTACAGCTAACTTTGTAGTAGATGGAAAAGAAAAGAGCCTTGACTTTGATGTTGAAGTAGCTGATGGCGGACCAAATTGGGTAGTTATAGGTGGATTTGTAGGAATAGTAGCTGTAATAATCATAGTGGCTGCAGCAAAGAAAAAAAGCAGCAAATAAAGTAAAGAATAGAGGTGTTACTGTAATGTCAAAAATAGAGAAAGAGGTTCGTGATGAGATAAAGACATCACAAGGACAGACAGAGAAAAATTTATTAGATAATAAACTGCTTGCTAAATTTATTAAAAGTAAGTGGTATCCAGGAATATTTCAATTGCTTGTAGGAATAGTATTTGCATTTATTGTATTTGAACTTTTAACTGGTTCTAGTGAAGCTCATGATAACTTTGGTACAGCAGGAACCTGGGTATTATGGTGGCCTATTCTTCCTATATTATTATTTCTAACAGGTAGATTTTGGTGCGCTATATGTCCATTCGGAGCACTTAGTGATGTAATTCAAAAATTTGTTGGAAATAAAAAACCAGTACCTAAGTTTTTAAAGAAATATGGTGTATGGTGTATTGATGCAATGTTTTTAGCAATTACCTGGAGCGATCACGTTTTTGGAGTTGTTGAATCCCCTAGAGGTTCTGGAACATTACTTTTACTTATTACAATTGGAGTAGTATTCTCAGGAGCATTTTGGGAACGTAGAACATGGTGCAGATACCTTTGTTTCCTTGGTGGATTATCAGGAAATTATTCTAGAGCAGGTATGCTGCAATTGCGTGGAACAAAAGATATATGTGCTAAATGTACAAAAGCCTCTTGTTATAAAGGAACTGAAAGAGCAGAAGGATGTCCTATGTTCGAATTTCCAAAGACTATGGAAGATAATGCAGAATGTAATTTCTGTGGTAACTGTGTAAAGAATTGTCCTAACAGTTCAATTCAAATATCATTACGTCCACCTACTAAAGAATTATGGTTTATAAGAAAACCAAGATTTGATGCATCATTTTTAGCAGTTGTTATTATGGGTATAGTATTTGTTCAAAATATTACAATGTTAAAAGTATGGGAAGGAATGTTAACATGGCTTGAAAATGCAGTTGGAACAGATAATTATGCTGTTACTTTCACTATAACATTTATTATAGCAATGGCAATACCAGTAGCTCTTTTAGCTATAACAGGGTTAGTTGCAAAGACATACAATAAGGCTTCATTAAAAGAGAATTTTACGAAGTATGGATATGCTCTTATACCACTAGATATGGCTGCACACGTAGCTCATAATCTATTCCACTTATTAGCAGAAGGAAAATCTGTATTCTATACATTTGTAGGATTATTTGGAGTTGAAATGCATAATGCTTCTACAGCTATTTTAGATGATCCAACAATTCAAGCACTTCAATTTATATTAATAGTAATTGGAACACTTGGTTCAATATATACAGTTTATAGAATTTCTAAGAACAATTATGAATCTAAAAAAATAAGTACAACAATTGTATATACTGTTTTATTAATAGTACTTGCTATAGTTAATATAATGTTATTTTCATTACCAATGGCTATGCGTATGTAATTAATTAACAGATAACAATAAGATGCAGATGCGGTCATGTAAGGAAGGGTAAGCAAATCTTCTTTACATGACTTTTTAAATTAATAAAACTTTATTATGGTTTAAATTTACATCATAAAAAATTGATTTTTACATATAAACTTCATAACTTTATGATAAATTATAGACAAATGATAATCTAAAGTTATTTAATAATTATGTGAGGTGAAATATGAATAATATTTTAATAATTGAAGATGAAAAAAGTGTATCAGAAATTTTAAAGGCATATCTTGAAAAAGAGGGATATGGAGTTTATTCTACTGAAAATGGATTAGATGGAATTGAGGTTTTTAGAAAAGAAAAAATTAATCTTGTAATTTTAGATCTGATGCTTCCAGATATTGATGGTGAGGAAGTTTGCAAAATACTTAGAAGAATATCAGATGTACATATTTTTATGTTAACTGCTAAGAGTACACTAGATGATAAAATTGAGGGCTTAAATGCTGGTGCTGATGAGTATTTAACAAAACCTTTAAGCCCAAGAGAGCTTACTGCCCGGGTAAATGCTTTATTTAGAAGGCTTGATGGTAATAAAGATAATTCTATTTCCATAGATGATGGTAAACTGATAATTGATAGTGATAAAAGAATTGTTAGATTAAATGGAGAAGAAGTGAATTTAACTCCAAATGAATTTGATATACTACATGTTTTAGCTTTAAACAAAGGAAAAGTATGTACAAGAGAATCAATAATAGAAAGCGTTTTTAGTATTGGTTTTGATGGTTCTGACAGAATTGTGGATGTTCATATTAAGAATTTACGAAAGAAGATTGAAGAAGACAGCAGAACTCCTAAATATATTCTTACAGTTACAAAATTAGGATATAAATTTGGTGATGGCAGATGAAACACAGTATTAGGAAGCGTTTGAGTTTAATTATAATATTCTGTGCTGTAGTAGCAGTAGTTTTATCGGTCCTAATAGTCAATGTAACAATAACAAATACTTTTAATAAATATATGGAAGATATACAAACTAAAAGAAATACAAGACTCGTAGAATACTTTCAGCAGATTTATAAAAGAGATGGAGCATGGACGCAAACTTCAGGTGAAGAAATGATGCATGAAGCCTATATGAATAATTACTGTTTAACTCTTTTGGATGAAAACGGAAAAGTTATATGGGAAATGAACCATGAAGATATAAAAAACAAAAATTATATAAATCTACATAATAATATGGAAGAAGAGGGCGTTTATACTACTGAAACATTTGATATAAACGTAAATGAAAAAAATGTTGGCTCTATTATAGTAGGTCAGTATTCACCAGTTTTGATTTCAAAAGAGGATATAAGTTTTAAAACAGAGATTAATAAAGGTATTGTACTTAGCGGTATATTAACTTTAGCTATCGTAACAATAATAAGTTTGATTTTATCAAAGCAGTTTTCTGAACCTATAAAAGAAGTCTCAAAAACATCTGTAAGCTTATCAAAAGGAAATTATAATTCCAAATCAAATATAAAAAGCAGTATAGAAGAAATTAGAAATTTAACTGAAAGTATAAATGATTTAGGTGAGAAACTAAACAGCCAGGACTTACTTAGAAAAAGACTTGTTTCAGATATATCTCATGAAATAAGAACTCCACTTAATGTCCTTCAAAATAATTTAGAAGCTATGATAGATGGAATAATACCAGTAACTACTGATAAACTTAACAACTTAAATGATGAAGTAATAAGATTTGGAAAGCTTTTAAACAACTTAAATGCATTAAAACAAATAGAATCAGATGAAATAGTCCTGAAACTTGGATTAGTTAATATAGAAGAACTTCTTTCAGCTGTAGTTAGTGATTTCTCTATTGCAGCTAATGAAAAGAATATAAAATTAATTATGAATAAGGAAAAGAATAAGGATTTTATAGTACTAGGTGATTATGATAAGTTAAAACAGGTATTTATAAATCTTATATCTAATGGAATTAAGTTTAATAATCCCAATGGAGCAGTATGGGTTCATATAAGCAGTAACGAGGATTCTGTTGTAGTTGAAATTAAAGATAATGGTATAGGTATCAAAAAAGAAGACTTACCTTTTATTTTTGAAAGAATGTATCGTGGAGATAAAAGCAGACATAAAATTGAAGGCAGTGGACTTGGACTTACTCTTGTAAAGAAGATACTAACCCTTCATTCTGGGAGTATAGATGTGGAAAGCAAAGAAAATAAGGGAACTACATTTACAGTGCGTATAGATAAAAATAGTGAAGTTAAGTAAATAATTAATAATAATTTTTATTTAACTCAATTAAACTTAGGAAGAAATTTTAGTAAAATAAATTTAGAGGTGATTAGCATGGCTATTAGGAGAAAGATCATTAAACATAATATTAAAAGAAAATATATAGGATTATTTTTTATTACTGTAGCTGTTCTATTAATTAGAGCACTCATATCAGGCTTTGATATGAGTGCAAAATTAAAACAAAGTTTAGTTGGAAATGAAGTTAATGCCTCGCAAGTTAATATGCCTAAAGCAACTATTGAAAATGGAGTTCAAGTAATAAGAATTACAGCAGATAATAATGGTTATACGCCTAATGCCAGCTATGTTGAAAAAGATATTCCTATAAGACTTGTAATTGAGGGAGATCAGCTCAATTCATGTAATGATGGGGTGGTAGTTAAATCTTTTGATATAGAAAAAGATTTAACATCAGGAGAAAATGTAATAGAATTCATACCAAAAGGTGAAGATATAGATTTTAGCTGCTGGATGGGAATGATAAAGGGAAAAATTAAAGTTATATAGAAAATTAATAATTTAATGAAATAAATCTACATATTATCTTCATAAATTTAAGGTATATTACAGGTATAACATATAATAAACGAGTTAGGAGGAGTTATTATAAATACAATAACTAATAATTCATCAATATGGAATTCGCAGAGAAGATATACTAGTAATCAAATAAGTAATAATGCGTCTAAAATAAATGAGGATGATGAAAATAATCAAATGAAGGCAAATTGTAATATGCAAGGAATGCACGAAAATTCAAATGTGTCAGCATCTGCTAAAAGTAATACTAGTAACAATGCTGTCGATAGTAATATAGGAAGCATTGTTGATGTTCAAGTATAAATTATAATAAGTACTATTGAGAAAACTACATATTATCTTCATGAAAATTATTTATTATAGTACATTAATAAGTATAAATATAAATATTAAATTAGGAGTGATTGAAATGTCAAAGATATATAAAAATTTAGCAGAATTAGTAGGAAGAACACCATTATTAGAAGTAACAAATTATAGCAAAGGAAAAGATTTAAAAGCGACTATAGTAGCTAAATTAGAATATTTTAATCCAGCAGGAAGCGTTAAAGATAGAATTTCAAAAGCTATGATTGAAGATGCAGAGAAAAAGGGACTATTAAAACCAGGATCAGTAATAATTGAGCCAACTAGCGGAAATACAGGAATAGGAATTGCATCTATAGGAACTGCAAAGGGATATAGAGTTATAATTGTTATGCCAGAAACAATGAGTTTAGAAAGACGTAGTCTTATAAAAGCTTATGGAGCAGAAATAGTATTAACAGAAGGTGCAAAAGGAATGAAAGGAGCAATAGCTAAAGCAGAAGAGTTATCTAAGGAAACTCCAAATTCATTTATACCAGGGCAATTTGTAAATCCAGCAAATCCAGAAATACATAAAAATACAACAGGTCCTGAAATTTGGGAAGATACAGATGGAAAAGTAGATATTTTTGTATCTGGTGTTGGCACAGGTGGAACAGTTACAGGGGTTGGGGAGTATTTAAAATCTAAAAATCCAGATGTTAAAATTATTGCAGTAGAACCAGCTGATTCCCCAGTTTTATCAGAAGGTAAAGCAGGCCCACATAAAATACAAGGAATCGGTGCGGGATTTGTTCCGGATGTTTTAAATACAAAGGTATATGATGAAATAATAAAAGTTAAAAATGAAGAAGCATTTGCAGGAGCAAGAGAACTATCTAAAACAAAAGGGTTACTTGTTGGTATTTCATCAGGTGCAGCTATATTTGCTGCAACGGAATTAGCAAAACGTCCAGAAAATGCAGGAAAAACAATAGTAGTATTATTACCAGACACAGGCGAACGTTATTTATCAACTGGATTATTCGAATAAAATTGGGTTTAAAATATTTAGTTCTGATGGTACTCAAAAATTCTCTAAGAAATTCAAAAAATCACTCATTATTTGAGTGATTTTTTGTTTATCTTCATAATATCTACATAATTATGAGATATAATAAGAATCATTTTCAAGTGATAAGAAAAGAAAGGATGAGTGAAATGGTTGCTACAATATTAATAATTGCTGTAATTGCTTTTATAGTTTTTAGAATGTTTAAAGGTGGCGGTGGCTGCTGTCACTAGTAATAATTTGAAGGAGAAATGAGAATGAAAAAGAAAATAATAATTGAAGGCATGAGCTGTGGGCATTGCGTAAACCATGTTTACATGGCACTTGATGAGATTAGAGCAATTGATATAAAAGTAAATTTAGAACAAGGGAATGCGGTTGCAGAAGTTGGAGATATTACTGATGATGTAATCAAAGAAGCCATTGAAGAGGCAGGATATGATGTAATTGGAATTGAAGAAGTTTAAAAGTAAATATTATTTAAATTGAAACATAAAAAAGGCTCAAGTATTTGGAAAATATATAACTTGAGCCTTTTTACTTTTATGATGTTAGAGAAGTATATTATAACTATTTTGTTTATCTAAAATATTAATATAAGCTCCCATCTGAGTTCAGATATTTCAACTTTAATTCTACATAAAATCTTCATAACTTTTTGCTAAAATTATCTAATATATTTGAAGATAAATTATATTAATAATTTATTGCTGAAAGAAAATACAGAATTTTATGGAGGATATCGTGAGTATTAAAAAAGAGATTATTAAAGTGTACGACATGACATGTACTTCTTGTGAAAACAGAGTAGAAAGAGCACTAAAGAAAATTGATGGCTTAATAAGTGCAATGGCTAGTTACAGTGCACAGCAGGTAACTGTTGAATATGACAGCAAGCGCTGTACTAAGGAAGATTTAAAGAAAGCTATTAATGAAGCTGGTTATAGTACAAAAAGTTCAAATAGTATCAAATTTGCAGGCTTTTTAATTATAGTTGCAGCTATATTATTGCTTGGAAACTCAACGTCTGGATTTGACATGAGTGCTAAATTAGAAAATGCATCTTATGCAGTTTTATTTGTTGTTGGTATGCTTACATCTATACATTGTGTTGGAATGTGTGGTGGAATAATGCTTACTCAAAGTTTATCTAAAAACAGCATTGTAAATGAAAAACAGAATAAATTTAAAGCTTTAATGCCTTCAATTTTATATAATGCTGGAAGAGTAACGTCTTATACGATTATTGGTGGTATTGTAGGGGCTTTAGGTTCTGTACTATCATTATCACTTAATGTAAAAGCAGGATTACAGATAGTTTCTGGATTATTTATGATAATAATGGGATTAAATATGACTGGGTTTTCTATGTTTAGAAAGTTTAATATTAAACTCCCGTGGTCATCATGCAAAATAAAAAATAAACCTAAGGCTCCTTTTTTAGTTGGAATGTTAAATGGATTAATGCCTTGCGGACCACTTCAAACAATGCAGCTTTATGCATTAGGTACTGGAAGTGCAGCAGCTGGAGCTATATCAATGTTTTTATTTTCCCTAGGAACGGTTCCTTTAATGTTAGTATTTGGAGCTATTTCAGGTTTATTAAGTAAAGGTTACACAAAGCAGCTTTTAAAGTTTAGTGGAATTTTGGTTGTTATACTTGGATTAATAATGGGAAATAGAGGTCTTGCTCTTGCAGGTATTGGAACACCTATGAGTACATTAGCAGAAAGCTTTTCAGGAGATGGAGCTAGTGCTTCTCAGGCAAATATAGCTAAAGCCACCATAGAAGATGGAGTTCAAGTAATAAGAATGACAGCTGATAATAATGGTTATACTCCTAATGCATTTTATGTACAAAAAGGTATTCCAGTAAAGTGGATTATTACAGGAAGCCAAATTAATTCTTGTAATAATGCTGTGGTAGTACCATCTTTAAATATACAGAAGACTTTAAAGTCAGGGGAAAACGTAATAGAATTTACACCTAAAGATGAAGATATGAATTTCAGCTGCTGGATGGGAATGATAAGAGGAATAATAAAGGTTACAGATAATCTTGATTCAGTAGATACATCTAAAGCAGATTCATCAATCCCAGCACCAAGTAGTGGAATGAGCTGCTGCACAGGAACAACTGCTGGAGGTACTGGAACTGCAGCACCACAGACTCCAAGTATATATGGAGATGATATAAGTAAGGTTTCTACTGATAGATTAATTAAAAAAGCTACTATCTCAGGGGATACTCAGAGCGTAAACATACAGGGGACTGGTTATGAGTTTGAGCCACTTGTAGTAGTAGTAGAAAAGGGAATAAAAACAAATCTGGCTATAGATCTTAATGGCTTTGATAATTCAGATGGTGAATTTGATATAATAAATGCAGATAGCGGAGATAAAGTAAGCACATTTGTAGGCAAAAAAGATACTATAAATGTTGAATTTAATAAGGATAAAAGCGGAACATACATCATTGTTAAAGATAATATAGCTGTACTCGGAATAGAAGTTACAGATTCATTAAAAACCGTAAACTTAGAAGAAGTTCGTAAAAAATTAATAAATGGATAAATTTGATTAAAAATAAATAATTTTAAAATTATAATTATCTTCATTATATCTTCATATTATTTGTGTAAAATATGGACATAAACATGAGGAGGTATTAGTGTGAAAAGTTATAGTTTAAGCTTTAAACAAAAAAATATGCTTTGTCATAGATGCTTAATGAATGTAGTAAAAACCCTTAGTACAGTTGAAGGTTTAGAAGAGGTTGATGTAAATTTAGAATCAAAAAAAATCAAAATAACATATAAAGATGAAGATATATCAAAGGATCAAATTAAAGAGTGTGTAAATAAGTCTATATTAAGCGGAAAAATAGTTAAAATCGCTCACTAAAATAATATAAATATGGAGGAAAATCTTATGAATTGTCATGGAAATAAAAATGGAGAAAACAAAAAACACAATCCAATAAAGCATATGCTAATGATGGTACTTTGCTGTGGATTACCTTTCTTACTTGTAGCCGTACTTCCTTTTATAAGTATTGGAACAGGGGCCAAAGCAGTAATAGGAGGGATAGCACCTTTCATATGCCCAATAATGATGGTACTTATGATGGGAATGATGTTTAAAGGTAATAAGCATGGAAGTTGTTGTAGCAAAAAGAAAGAAACGGATATTGAATAAGTGAATATAATATAATTATCATAAAGGGTTTGCAAATGTTGTAAACCCTTTAATCTTTAAAGTTTACTAAATTATGAGGTGTTCTATAATATTAAGTATAGTTTTTATGTTTTGTAAAACAATATATATTATAGTGTTACCTGTTCAATAATTGCTTAAATTACTGAAAATAAAATTACGTCGTATTAAGTTAATACAACGTATAGAAGTAGATATATAAATTATATTCAGATATTTATAGAAAATTTATTTATGGGTATATTTTATATTAGTTAATAATTATTCTGATTACATTTTCTTTCTTCATAATTTCTACATAAAAATATTTTATAATAATCATGACAGAAATTTTTTAACTTAAAGGAAGGATGAACATACATGATAAGAAAAAAATACATAAAACTTATGGCAGCTTTTTTTGTGGTAACAGCAACATTAACAGCTTGCAGTAATAGTAATGCTGATAATACAGCAAAAGAAAATACAACTACAGAACAAAGTCAAAATGCAACTGAAGCTCAAAATGGTACAGAGGAAAAAACTCATTTCTACTATAGTGCTAATGAGGGTGGAAGTATTTCGAAAATAGATGCAACAACTAATGAAGTTGTAGATACAATTAAAGATGAAGGAGGATCACCACACAATGTACAGGTCTCACCTGATGGAAAGGTAGTTGGATATACTTTAGCTGCAAAAATGGCAGAAGATCAGACTGAACATGGAAGCATGAGCATGAAAGGTTCAGCAGTATTTTATGATGTAGAAACAGGAAAGCTTATAAAGAAGGTTGAAGTAGGAAATCATCCGGCTCATATAGTATTTACAGAAGACGGAAAATATGTACTTGTAACTAACAATGAAGATAATAATGTATCTATAATTGATGCAAAAACTTATAAGGTAGTTGGTACTGTTACTGTAGGAAATGGTCCTCATGGTTTCCGTATTTCAAAAGATAGTAAATTTGCTTATGTAGCTAATATGGGTGAAGATACTATTAGTGTTGTTGATATTGAAAATAACAAGGAAGTTAAGAAGATTACAGTAGGTAAAACTCCAGTTACAACAGGAATAACAAGTGATGGAAAGACTTTAGTTGCAACTGTTAATGGAGAAAATGCCCTTGCAATAGTTGATTTAGAAACAGATAAAGTTGAAAAGATACCAGTAGGAGTAGGTCCTGCTCAAGTTTATATTCAATCTGATGATAAATATGCATTTGTAGCAAATCAAGGAACAGAAGATGCACCATCTAATACTGTTTCAAAGATAGATTTAGCAACTAAAAAAGTTGTTGCAACAATAGAAACAGGCAAGGGAACTCATGGTGTAGTAGTAAGCTCTGATAATAAATATGTTTATGCTACAAATATGTATGAGAATACTATAAGTGTTATTGATAACTCTACAGATAAAGTTATTAAGACAGTACCAGTAGAAGAAACGCCAAATGGAATAAGCTTCAGATAGAAAAAGAGACTATATTAAAATACATAATATATTTATAAATAAAAAGTCATGCATGTAATGAAATTTAATTTCTTAATTTATGCATGGCTTTTAATTTTATTTAGGACTTATATGTAGATTAAAATAACAAAAGGTATAATCAATTCAGTATTAACATTGATTATACCTTAATTATATTAGGCCAATCTACTTCCTTGGCTGATGAAAAATGAACACCTTATAAAAAGCAGCTATGCTGCATATAAGAACATTACATGGCATTTTGGACTTGCTATTTTCTTTCATATGCCTTACACTTTCAAAAACTTAAACAAAGACAATGAACTTCCAAGTCCTCCTATAACAACACCAGCTAAAATAAATTGCCATTGAAGAGTTTGGGTAACATAAGATGGTGATATTAAGTTTACTAAAAGTAAACTCTCATTTATTTTTATAAAAACTATTTTATACAGAGAATATACTAAAACATTTGCACTAACTGCTCCAACTAATCCTATAACTGCACCTTCAATTATAAAGGGCCATCGTATAAACCAATCAGTTGCACCAACAAATTTCATTATTCCAATTTCTCTACGCCTTGAATATATAGCAAGTTTGATAGTATTACTAATTAAAAATACTGAAATTGCTGTGAGCAATATAAACACTGAAAGTCCAAACCATTTTATATTCTTAGAAATGGAAACAATCTTATCAGTGAATTCCTTATCAGTACCAACAGATTCTATACCCTCAATATTTTTAATAGAACTTATTACTTGTTCGGAGATTTCAGGGTTTTCTAATTTAACTATATATGAATTAGGTAGTGGATTATTTGATGAACTATAGTTATCTAATAAAGAAGAATTATCTTCAGATATTTGTTTACTAAATTTTTCTAAGGCTTTAGCTTTATCTTCAAATTCTATATCTTTAACACCAGAAATAACTTTTAATTCTTGTCCTATATTTTCTTGTTCTTCACTACTTATCTCATCTTTTAAAAATGCTTTTATTTCAATTTGGGATTGTATATTATTCATTCCTAGGTTTATATTTTCCATTAATATAAGAAAAATACCCATTATAAATAATGTTATAGTTACAGTAATAGCTGAAGCTAAGCTTATTGTTATGTTTCGTTTTAAACTCTTTAGTGCATCAAGAATATAATATTTAAATGTATTAATTATCATCGTAAGTCCCCCTAATTTCATCTCTTATTATGGTTCCACTTTCAATAGCAATAACTCTTTTTCTCATGGAATCAACAATATCTTTAGCGTGAGTTGCCATAAGGATTGTTGTGCCGCTTTTATTAATAGTAATAAGAGTGTCCATTATTCCCATGGCGGTTTCAGGATCAAGGTTACCTGTTGGTTCATCTGCAATTAGAACTGTAGGATTATTAACTATAGCTCTTGCAATTGATACTCTTTGCTGTTCTCCTCCAGATAATTCATTTGGAAAGGATTTGAACTTACTAGATAATCCAACTAATGATAAAGCAATGGGTACTTTCTTCTTTATATCTTTAGTAGTCGCACCTGTAACTCTTAAGGCAAAGGCTACATTTTCATATACATTAAGAGTTGGAATAAGCTTAAAATCTTGAAAGATTACACCTATCTTTCTTCTGTAAAAGGGTATTTGGCTTTTCTTTAGATTGGTTACATCAGTATTATTAAAAATTAATTTACCTTGGGTTGGGTCAATCTCTTTAAAGAGCATTTTTATTATAGTTGACTTACCAGCTCCACTTGAACCTACTAAAAAGGCAAAATCACCTTTTTCTATAGTCAGATTAACACTTTTAAGAGCTAGTGTATTGTTGTCATACACTTTTGTAACATCTACAAATTTAATCATTAGTATTCCTCCGAATTATAATTATTTTTAGATATATATTGCAAAACTGATTTTTAAATAAACACAAGAAATTCTAAAAACTTTCAACAACAAATTGTGAGTTGCAATATATAGATTTTCGAGAATTAATTTTTCTAAAATTGTGTCTGCAATATTATAACTTATTTTTATGAAGAAATTATGTGTTTTTCTCTGGAAATATATTCTTATATGTGATTTTAATAGAATCTTCATATTTTCTACATATTTTTAGTGTATTATTAAAATAACTTTACAAATGAGAATAAATATTATTCTACAAGAGGAGAGATATAATGAAAAGAACATCTAGAACAATTATGTTTGCTGTAGCTATAGCGCTCGCAACTCAAGTTTCAGTAATTGCGGCACCAGTATCTAATGGGAGTCAAACTCAGCAAAGTCAATTGGAGGAAAACAAAAATTCATTAAAGGAAGCACAAGATAAAAGGCAGGAGCTTGAATTAAGTATTGAAAAGCTTGATAATCAAATTGAAGACTATATGATGAAAATGGAAGATAATAAAAAGAGTATAGTTAAAACAGAAAACGATATTAATACTACAAAGAAACAAATTACACAAGTTGAGGAAGAAGTAAAAGATCAGCAAGATATGTTAGATCAAAGAGTTAGGGCCATGTATATAAGTGGACAATCTAATTATCTTAAAGTTTTATTAGAATCAGAAAACTTTAGTGATTTAGTAACAAGAGCAGAAGCTATTAGAAAAATAATAAGTACAGACAAGGAAATTATAAGCAATTTAGAGGAGAAGAAGACAGAAGTAGAGAATAAAAAATTATCTCTTGAGGTTAAGTACAATGATTTACTTGCATTAAAGAGTGAAAATGAGGATAAATTAACAAGTTTAAATAGTAATATAGATGATCAAAAGAAACTTATTGAAGAAGCTAAAACTCAAGAAAAATTATTTGCATCAAAAGTAGATGAATCCCAAGCTCTAGTAGATGCAACAATGAAGGAAGTAAAGAAAATAAGAAGTGAAGCACCTAGAGTTACGGCTTCCAGAGGGACAAGCACTGCGTCTGTTTCTGATAATAATATAATAGCATATGCTTCAAATTTCTTAGGAACTCCGTACCTTTGGGGTGGGACAAGTCCTTCTACAGGATTTGACTGTTCAGGGTTTACTCAATATGTATATGCTCATTTTGGTATTAGTCTTGGTAGAACAACTTACGACCAAATAAATGATGGGTATGGAGTTTCAAAAGATGAGCTTCAACCAGGAGATCTTGTATTCTTTGGAAAGGGTGGTGATCCTACTCACATGGGAATATACGTAGGGAATAATACATACATTCATTCGCCGAGAACTGGTGATGTATTAAAAATATCACCAATGACTAGACCAGATTACATAACAGCAAGAAGAGTAAAATAAATAATATAAACAAAATAGAGCATACATTGTTACCATTAGCCCGGAACTTATATATTAGATAATTCCTAAGGCATGATTTACAAAGTATGCTCTATTATTTATTACTTATAATTATGTAAACATATAGATATCTAGTGAAACTTGATTCAGGTGGGGTTTGATTCCCATCTGAATCTTAGTTGAACTTATACCCACAAGGGGCACCTCGTCTATGATCTAGCCACTGTAACACCCCTACTCGAAGAAGTGGGGGTGTTACAATGGCTAGACATCAGATAAAATGCAAACTATTTAATTGTGCTTAACTATCTTCCCATCATTGAGTTATGCATATTAATCATTTCATCTTTACTTACTGACTGCATCATTTTTGTCATACTTCCATAACCATTATTTTGCATTATATCAATGATTTTGTTATATTGTTCATCAGTAAGATTTTTCATGAAATCATTCATGGCATTAAAGTCTTTGTTTTCCATTGCATTTGCAGCATCTTCAAAACCATTACTTCTCATTATATCTATCATATTATTATAGTTACTATTATTACTGCTATTTTGAGACATCATTGATGGCATATAGTTAGAAAAATTAGAATTAATAGTATCTTGAGCATATGCCACAGTTACTACTCCTAATGTTAACATAGATCCTAATAATAATACTAAAAATTTTTTCTTCATAATAAATCGCTCCTCTTTATCTTTATCTTTAACTTCTTTCTGTATGAACAGTTTATCTTAAAATTGTGGAGAAATTATGGAGATTGTGAGGGAAGTTTAGATCTTTATGAAAATCCTAATTATTTTTTATTTCTTAATAAGGTAGATCAAAATAAGTAGTAAGTTAAAAAGTTGCATAGATATTTTTAGATATGCCTAATTTATATTTTAAGAATTGTTTCTTCATAATATCTTCATAAGTTTATACTAAAATACTTAAGAATAATTATGTTTTTAAATATGAATTAAGAAAGGAAGTTAATATATGAAGGAACTTTTTAGTTTTGGACCAATACACATATATTTCTTCGGCTTGATGATAGCAATAGCTGCAATTGCAGGTGGTGCATTTGCAATTAAGCAGGGAGAAAAAAGGGGAATAAATGAAGATACAATATTCAATTTAATTATGATAGTACTTATATCGGGAGTTTTAGGTGCCAGATTATTTTATATACTTTTTTATAATCCATCATTTTACTTTAGTAATCCAGGAAAGATTATCAAGATAGATGAAGGAGGCCTTTCAATACATGGAGGAATTTTCTCAGCTATAGCTGCAGGTTATATATATTCTGTTAAAAGTAAGATACCATTTTTTAAACTTGCAGATATTACAGTTATGGGGGTAGCACTAGCTCAAGGGATTGGAAGAGTAGGCTGTGATGTATTTGGTAAAGCTATGACTAATATAATGCCATGGGGGATTAATTATAATGGACAAATACTACATCCAGCGCAAGTATATGAGTTCATTTTAGATTATATACTATTTATAATCTTATGGAGAAGAAGTTATAAGAAAAAGTTTGAGGGTGAATTTAAAATGGAACCTATGAAATAGACACTAAAAAAAGACTATTTCAATAGGTTCTTTTTTTGTACAATAAAAGATAAGAAGAAATATAGTAAGGTTGTGAAAAGAAT
>Ga0183101_1000039_pt13 | contig 17437 bp, 18 predicted proteins | sample Biomet3_FD_127790 | JGI IMG/M metagenome (GOLD analysis project Ga0183101, IMG submission 127790) | Microbial communities from bioreactor (seeded with sewage sludge) at LBNL, California, USA - Biofuel metagenome 3 | ecosystem: Engineered > Bioreactor > Anaerobic > Unclassified ... | reverse complement strand
CGGCTGGCTTTATTTTACCAGCTTCCTGAAGGCTGCGCAGTCTTGGCTAAAAACTGTGCACTTTATGTGGCGAAAAACTGTGCAGTTCTATTGGCTGAAAAGTGTGCACTTTATATTACCACTCACAAGGATGCCCGGATTTTGGTAATTGCTCTAAAAAAGCCTGATTCCAGGGGTTTCTGCCATTTCAGAAGAACCGATTGGACGGCCTGGTCTGTCAAAAATCAGAAATCTTTAATAAGTTTGAGAGCCGATGCTTATGAAATGCCCCGTTTTTGATATGCAGAAATATTGAGAGATAATGAATAAAACGCCCCGAACCTTGCATAAAGGTCGGGGCGCTTCTTATTTGTATTCAAACCGGTTGACGATTCCGTTGGAGAAGGAGATCGCCGTTACCATGCCGTCTGTCACCTCGATGCTCTTGATGATGCTGTTCAGGAAGCTCCGGGGAATAGATGGGTCTATGTTCCGAATGTACTTCTCGTAGTCGATGAACTTCTCATCCAGAAGTTTGTCCACCATGACGAAGTAGCTCGCTTTCTCGATGAACTCGTCGCTTAAAGCCAGATCCTCGCTTCCACACTCGCCCATAGCTGCGAGCTGGGCGTTGATCTCCTCAACATCTGCCTCGATCCGTTTTCGTTCGATGATGAAATCTTTTTCTGGCATTGCATCGTCGCTGTACAGGTAGAGAGACTTCAGACGGTTCATCGCCTGCTCATCCTTCCTACGACGGTCTTCCAGAGCGGTGCGTTCACTCACACGGTCCTCTGACTCTCTGAAGACTGAGTTCTGCCTGTACTCCATCCCGGTGGAGCCAGACGCGAGAAGCTGAAGCAGATCGTCCAGCCCACTTATATGAGCAATGCCAAAGAATACGTCGCCCTTGAGCAGCCTCTTCTCAAGAGCAGCGACCGTTGACCTCCCTGTAATGCTTTCACGGCACCTGATGATATTGGCGATGTAGTTGAAAATGAACGGTCCGAGAACAATGTCTGAAATATATTTGTTCTGACATTTACCGGAATTGTTTCGCCGCATGGAGCACCCGTAGACGGATGGCCTCCATCCGTCTGCTCTTCGGCGGTCGAGCGTGGCGCTCATGTTGCTTCCACAGCAGCCGCATTTCAACAGACCGGCGAATATGTGGAGGTTCTTCTTGATATAGGTGGAGCCTTCCGGGACGCCTCCACGCCTGTTGCGTTTCAGTATGAACTGGATGCGGTCATAGCGGACATCGTCTATCGCCGGAAGATGGTGGTCCTCAATGGTGATCCATTCACCCTCGGAACGTTTCTCACTTCCGTTCCCGCCCTTATGCACGTTGTAACGGTATGCCCCGGTATACCAGATGTTCGTCAGAAGCTTATAGACAGCGGTGGTCGTCCACATCTTGCCGCCCCGCGTCCGAAGCCCTGTATCATTGAGCCAGCGGACGACGTAGAGGATGGACTGCTGCTCTTCATAATGGTCACAGATGGCATTGTAGATCTTTAGCTCCTCGGCGTTCAGGGTGAAAGTTCTGGTTGCTTTATCGTAGTCGTAACCATAAGGAATCCGGCCGCCATTCCATTGGCCGTTGTTGGCACGAGAAAGCATTACGGAGGTGACACGCTCTGCTGTCATCTGACGCTCCAACTCTGCGAACACAAGGATGATCTTCAACATTGCCTCGCCGATTGCGGAGCTCGTATCGAACTGCTCGTTCTTTGATACGAATGTGACGCCAAGGTTTTTCAGCTCAGCATACATGGCAGCGAAGTCCAGAAGGTTTCGGCTGATGCGGTCAATTTTCCAAACAAGGAGATGGGAGAACTCGCCGGTACGCAGCCGGCTCACCATCTTCTGATAGTCCGGGCGGTCAGTGTTCTTGGCCGAATAACCGGGGTCCTCGAAAACTACATAGTCCTTGATACCAAGAACCATCTCGCAGTAGGCGATCAGCTCCCGACGCTGCACCTGAAGGGAGTCCTTGTCGATTTGCCAGTGCGTCGATACTCGTATATAGATTGCGACCTTCAGCTTTTTGACAAGCTCGTTGATCGGTATTTGCAAAGCCATAGATGTCCCTCCATATTCTGAGGACGATTGAAAGGACAGTCCGCAGGACAGTCACACGGAAAGTCCAGCAGTAACCGTAACCTTACCGTAACCGTAACCGTTACCGTACCATACCGTAACCCAGAAAAGATAAATGGACGGGGCATCATAAGAGAGACGCCCCGTCCGTGTCTGTTTTGATGCTCAGTACATTGCAGCAAGAAGCTTCTTGTACATATCGTTGTCGAGGTCACAAAGGCAGCGAGTCCCATCCTTGAATGAAATTGATGTCGTATAAAGCCCCTTATTCCCCCCTGAAGTGACACCAGCAAGGGCCCCGATTGGACCGAGAAGAGCTCCGCCTACCGCGCCTTTAACAACACCGTCAGTCATGCTCTTCGAGACTTCTTCGTTGACCACCTCGTATTTCTCGACGGTGTCCTTGTTCACATAGGTGAGCTTGTGCTTAAAGGTTTTTTTGTTGTCGATGTAGATGCCCTTTTTGTGATGGTAACAGATGATGCCTGTGTAATCTCCTGCCAGAATTGTTGAAGCCATGATAGTTCCTCCTATTCTTCCTGTGAAAGTGAGTCCGCGAATTGCTCCGCAGCGGTAATGAATTCCTGAGAGTGCTGAAGCACCCTGCTGATAATTGCGTAGTAGAATCCTGCTGGGTATTCGTAGGGCGGAGCCTTACAACGTTTAGTATCAACGTAGTCTTTGAAAAAGTCAAGAAACCTGTCTGCCCCGAACGGGAATTGGCCGTACCGCTCTAAGGCCTTTTTGATACGTTCCGGCATGACGTAGAGATCTGCGTGTCCCGACGAAATCCCGAAGGTAAGCAAAGCACAGGAGCTGTCTCCGCCGGGGGAGAAGCGGATCGTCAGCTCAGTTGGAGCAATTGCTACCGAAAGGCCGTCCAGAGACTCAATGTCCGCGATGAGCTCAGTTACCTGATCTGGATCGTAGCCACCATTATCGGCGAATATGTCGATGAACTCGCGCCTTGAGAGGATCGGCTTCCTAACGTACTGCTTTTGATCCTGAGCTGCTGAGTTTATTTGACCAGAGAAAGACGACAGCCCGAAGCTGACCACGCTGCGCTCGATGACGGTCGTTTTTGTGAGCAGGTTCGGAATGACTATCACGCCTTCGTCGTGCTGATATACCTCCAACTCCGCGAGAGCCAAATTGAAGGACATTGAGGCGTTCTCATTGAGAAAGTCAGCGAGCTGTTGTACGCTCGATCTGATGCCGTCCCCAATGATGAACAGCAGGAATGACGCGCTGCGAAGGTTCTGATTTATGGAGTCGGTGAGCTGCCCGTCTGCCGACAGGTTGAGATGCCCGAGCCGAGCCATAACATCAATGATGCGAGCGGCCTGTCCGTCTGTACGGTAGAAGTAATCGGAGGCAACCTCGTCCAGCTTCTCGGCGTCCCACTTCTGGAGCTCCTTAGCATAGTCGATGATCTGAGCTACGACTGTTCGCCTCGACTCCTGATTACGGAAGAGCTTCGTCTCAACCACCACGACATTTCCAGACGGGGTGACATAGAGATTGTCGATGTAGCCCTGCGTGTCTCCGGAACCGACCGGAACCTCACGGCCTATGCAGACGAGAGGGGCATATTCTCCACCCACTTCTCCAGACGGAATAATGGAAGGATTTCTCTCAATCAGTTCCTGAAGCCACGCCTCGTTGAAGCTGGCAGACATGAACGGAATGCGCTTTAACTTTTCAGCCTCTCCGTTCTGCCCGACGAACAAGGCTGTTCTTGAGCACCTCTCGCCGTAGATCATAGTCAGTTCTCCTCTCGATACTTGTTCAGAACTGCCTGCACCACCCTGCGGTCGTCCATAGAAGCCAGAGAGTAGAGCTGCGCGAACTCCTGAATTTCCTTCGGAAGCACCTCAAACTTGTCCCCGTTGATGCCAAGTATCCAGTCTACGGAGACATTGAAATACTCAGCAAGCCGAACGACATAAGGGAGATCCGGCGTACGATGACCAGAGAGATACCTGGAGAGAGTCGCCGGCGTCATCTGATTGTCCATGGCGACATCCTTAATCATCTTGCCTCTGCTTTCGATGAGCTTACGGAGGTTCTCCTGAAAGTATGTGTAGTCCATTGCCGCACTCCTTTTCGTATGATGACTCAAATCGTTGTTGTTCTTGACCATCTTATAACTTTTTAGCCACTTTAGCAACCAAATTTACCGGAAGTGGTAAAATAATTATTGACAATTTCCAATTGGTCAATTATAATGTTTATCGAAGTCAATTACACCACTAAAATGAAAGCAGAAAGAAGGTGAACTGAATGAAACCGCTCGAAATCAAAGGAGCCCGTACAAGGCTTGGATACACGCAGCAGTACATGGCTGACCATCTTGCAATATCGGTCCACTCCTACCGTAAGAAAGAGAGTGGAGTCGTGAAGTTTGCCGATAGTGAGAAGGTCACGGTCGCAAAGCTGCTCGGGCTCAGCCCGACGCAGGTGAACGACTTTTTCTTTGACGGGCAATTACCGGTTGGTTAATTGCAAGTGACATACCGGATATGTCGTATTTTTTTCTCCACCGGTTGACCGGTTGGAGCATTCTGCTTATCACTACGGTAATTATAGGTGAAACGGAGGTGCAATAAAATGGGACGCGATGCTACAAAAGCAGCCGGAAACCCTTGGTACGAAGCCAGAAAAACCGCCTCAGAGTATGACGGGAGGCTATGTTCGAGGGAGGGAGCGGCTGAACTGCTCGGAATGTCAGTATCTTCCGTTGCTGATGCAGAGCTTGGAACAACAAAGTGTATGCCGGTGGACAAGGCGGTCCTCATGGCAGACCTCTACAACGCTCCTGAACTGCTCAATTTCTACTGCTTGAACGAGTGCCCGATAGGTTGCAGGCGGCCTATTTCTGACGAGGTCATGAATATCGACCGCGTCACAGTCAAGCTCCTAAAGGGTCTCAAGGTAGAAAGGCTGAATGAAGTGAAGGATAAGCTCCTCGACATTGCCGAAGACGGAGTTATCTCGGATGACGAGAAACCGGATATGTACAACAACGGAGCCTGCACCGCTGAAGGATCGTATAGAAGCACCGAGCACATCTGCGTCACGAAGCAGAGACTCAAATCCTGCCCACTACGGATAGTTAGGGGTGAACAAATTGAACGATAGCGAGAGGGAACTCGTCCGGTTCGTCTGCGACGGAGACATCAAGAAAGCCCAGCAGCAGGTAAGAACCTTGCTCAACGGCATGACGGCAAAAAGAGACGTTACCTTCCAGCAGAATATGCTAAGGAAGCTTGACTCGAAAGCGATGAACCTGTTAGAGCTGCCATATAACCTGAAAGAGCTTCTCATTGCCGAAGACACCGAAAACTTCCCAATGCGGAAGTTCGTTCTCAGGGAAGATGAGCGAGCGGTCGTAGAGAGGATTCTCCGAGTCCTGAAAGCATCGGAGATGCTGTCGGAGCTCGGCATTGAATACCTGCCGGCGCTGATGCTGTATGGTGAAAGCGGAGGCGGCAAGACAATGCTCGCACGGTACATAGCCCATAGAGCGAACCTTCCGTTTATCTATGTGAGGTTCTCCAGTATCGTCAGTTCGTACCTCGGAAGTACGCAGTCCAACATTGCCAAGGTGTTCGAGTATGCAAGAAGCTCTCCATGCGTCCTGTGCTTCGATGAGATTGACGCGGTAGGAATGGCTCGCGGACAGAAGAACGACGTTGGAGAAATGAACCGCATTGTCATAGCCCTCATGCAGGAGATGGACAGGCTACCGAACAACATCATCATAATCGGAACCACAAACCGGTTTGACCGGTTAGATCCTGCTCTCATACGCAGATTTCCGATCAGGCATGAAGTGCTCCCCATGAGCAAAGAAGACGCGGTAGCCCTTGCTAGGAAGTTCTTTCGGTATTGCGGCGCCGGCGAACCAGCCGAAGGAGCGAAGGAGTGGTGTTTGTCCAACTTTGGAGAGGCTGCCCCAGCATCGCTCGTCGTGAGCAAATGCACCGATTGGGTGATTGAAAGGGTTATGGACGGATGCCATGGGAAATAAAAAAAGCGGAGACGAGCAGCTCGAATTCGACTGGCCCGATACCGGACGGCTGAATATCTCAATTCACGGGAATGAAGGTGCCACGCTGCACTTCATCCCGAGAGATTTAGAGAAGCTCATAGTGGCCTCAAAACAGTCACAAATCGAGGCAACACCAGAAGTAATCCCTCAACACCAAGACGGCGAAAAAACCATTCCTTGAGGCGGCAAATTGATTTCGCGGCCACTTATGGATTAAATCAAAAGTAAAATCAGAAACGGGGGAAGACCAGAGATGGATATGAACGGGGACTACGGGGCTCTGTCGAGATCATATAATGACAGCCTCAGAAAGGGAGACCTTGCGTCAGCGGCCGGAAAACTGCATGATATGGCTGCCGTTCTCGATAAAGAGGGGAATACCGTTGATGCCCTGAAGGCGCTCATGATAGCTTTCCATATCAACCTCAGCGGAGCTTCCGCAGCCCCGTTCATCTCCGAAAGAGAAATTCTCCTTGCAAAGAAAGAAGCGATGCTATCGGGATTGGAAAAGCATGAGATAGATGAACTGTACCTTGAAACGGTACGTAGGGATACGACTCCAAGGCACATCATGAACGTGAGTGACAGCCTGTATGTATTCAATTTGTGCCTTACTGGAAGGGAATGCGAGGCAAAAAGCATTCTGACGAATATGTGCAGATGAGCTCGTAATGTTGTAGAATATGGTAGCGGAAAGCAAAAAGAGGCACGAAATTGCTCTCGGTGCTCGCACAGGGGCCGTATCGGCTCCCCACTCATAGTCGTTGACGACAAATGAAGCCTTTACTCCTCCGGTGGCCGAGTGCCAATACAAAACGAAGGAGTAAAGAAAAATGAACAGCAATCTGAATGAAGCAATTTTCGACACCGCAAAGGTAAACGCCCTCATGTATGCCTATGAAAGAACCTTCCTCGACATGGAGTTCCTGCCGGAGGATATGGAAAAGGCTGACATGGGGGTTAATGCTTTCTACGCGATCTGGGACATGGTACATAAAATCGCCGAAGACCTCGACCGGCTCGCCGGTGACAGCACTGTGGTGGACGCCATCTATGCCGTCAATGATGTGCAGAGGCGGAGCACCTTGAAAACTGAAGAGTGATTTGCCGGGGAGCCGGGGGCGTTAGCCTCCGGCTTTCCTGTTGTAATTTCGGCCGTCAGGTGGTACAATCTCAGAGCGACTATTATACAGAGCCACCGAATATCATATAACCCGTGAACATCGGTGACGCCATGTTCATCTACTGACCCGCTTCGCCGTCCCTGTCCGGCGGAACGGACCCAACTAAACTGCAAAGGCGGAAACCGATCATGTTTCATGTAATCAAAACCGAGGGCCGCGCCCGGCGCGGCGAGTTCTCCTGCGCTCACGGCGGCACCGTTCAGACGCCGGTATTTATGAACGTGGGCACCCAGGGCGCCATCAAGGGCGGCGTGTCGGCCCATGATCTCAAAGAGATCGGCTGTCAGATCGAGCTGTCCAACACCTATCATCTGCATCTGCGGCCCGGCGACGACGTGGTGCGCCAGATGGGCGGGCTGCACCGCTTTATGGACTGGGACGGACCGATCCTGACGGATTCCGGCGGGTTCCAGGTGTTTTCCCTCGCCTCGCTGCGCAAGATCCGGGAGGAGGGCGTCAGCTTTGCCTCCCACATCGACGGCCGCAAGATCTTCATGGGGCCGGAGGAGAGCATGCAGATCCAGTCCAACCTGGGCAGCGACATCGCCATGGCCTTCGACGAGTGCGTGGAGAATCCCGCGACCTATGAGTACGCCAAGGCGTCCTGCGAGCGCACGTTCCGCTGGCTGGAGCGGTGCGTCGCGGAGCACGGCCGGCTCAATGCCCTGCCCGACACGGTCAACCCCGGACAGATGCTCTTCGGCATCAATCAGGGCGCCACGTTCCCGGATCTGCGGATCTGGCATATGCAGCAGATCGCCAGGCTGGACTGCGACGGCTACGCCATCGGCGGTCTGGCGGTGGGGGAGCCCACTCAGGTGATGTACGATATCATCGACGCGGTGGAGCCCTATATGCCCGCCGAAAAGCCCCGGTATCTGATGGGAGTGGGAACGCCGTCCAATATCATCGAGGGCGTGGCCCGGGGCGTGGATTTCTTCGACTGCGTGATGCCCTCCCGCAACGGCCGCCACGGCAAGCTGTTCACCTGGGAGGGGACGGTCAACATCCTGAACGAGAAGTACCGCACCGATCCCTCGCCCATCAGCCCCAGCTGCGGCTGTCCGGTCTGCCGCAGTTTCTCCAGGGCATACCTGCGCCATCTTTTTAAGGCGGACGAAGTGCTGGCGCTGCGCTTTGCGGTGCTTCACAACCTCTGGTTTTACAACGAGCTGGCCGCCCGTATCCGCCAGGCGCTGGACGAGGGGACCTTCCGGCAGTTCCGGGAGCGGTACAGCGGGAAGCTGGAGCAGCGGGTGTGAGGAAAACAGCGTTGACAATCCGCGAAAAAAAGCTATAATATCACTCAGAACACAAGCGCGCGCCCGCTGGGGCGCGGCGCGCGGGACAGTGGAAAGCGCGATGACGGAACCAGCTTCATTCGGTCGGCTTCAGCGAGAGGGGAGACGGTGAGAGCCCCTTGCAAAGACCGCGGAGCAGCCATTCCGGAGCTGTCCGCGACGAGCGGAACGGTTCATCCCCGTTAACGGATGACTGAGAGATTCCCCCCGTCCGGGGGGAATAATTAGGGTGGTACCGTGAAGCGAAGGCTTCGCCCCTATGCCGGGGCGGAGCCTTTTTCTTTTTTCCGCCCGGTGATGAAAAAACGCCAATTTTTAATATTTGGAGGAAAAATGTATGAGTCATCCCAGATACGGACTGAATGAGCTCCGCGAGATGTTCCTGAGCTATTTTGAAAGCAAGGGCCACCTGCGTCTGCCCAGCTTTTCCCTGATCCCCCACAACGACGCCAGCCTCCTGCTCATCAACGCGGGAATGTCCCCCATGAAGACCTGGTTCACCCGGGAGGAGGAGCCTCCCCGCAACCGCGTCACCACCTGCCAGAAGTGCATCCGCACCGGCGATATCGAGAACATCGGCAAGACCGCCCGCCACGGCACCTATTTTGAGATGCTGGGCAACTTCTCCTTCGGCGATTATTTTAAGAAAGAGGCCATTCCCTTCGCCTGGGAGTTTCTCACCAAGGTGGCGGGGCTGGAGCCCGACCGGCTGTACCCGTCCGTCTATCTGGACGACGACGAGGCATGGAACATCTGGCACGAGGACATCGGCATCCCCGCCGAGCGCATTTTCCGCTTCGGCAAGGAGGACAACTTCTGGGAGCACGGCTCCGGCCCGTGCGGCCCCTGCTCGGAGATCTATTATGACCGCGGCGAGAAATACGGCTGCGGCAAGCCCACCTGCACCGTTGGCTGCGACTGCGACCGCTATATCGAGGTCTGGAACGTGGTGTTCTCCCAGTTCAACAACGACGGCGAGGGCCACTATACGGACCTGACCCACAAGAACATCGACACCGGCATGGGCCTCGAGCGGCTGGCAGTGGTCTCTCAGGATGTGGAGTCCCTTTTCGATGTGGACACCGTCATGAATATCACCAACAAGGTTTCCGCGATCACCGGCGCCCACTATGAGGAAAACCACAAGACGGACGTGTCCCTGCGCGTGATCACCGATCACATTCGCTCCTCCGTCTTTATGATCGGAGACGGCGTGCTGCCCTCCAACGAGGGCCGGGGCTATGTGCTGCGCCGCCTGCTGCGCCGGGCCGCCCGCCACGGAAAGCTTTTGGGCGTGGACCATCCGTTCCTCTACGAGGTGGTGGACACCGTCATCCATGAAAACGAGTGCGCCTACCCGGAGCTGCGGGCCAAGCAGGACTATATCACCAAGGTCATCCGCACCGAGGAGGAGAACTTCGCCAAGACCATCGACGGCGGTATGAAGATTTACACCGATCTGCTGGCCGAGCACAAAAACAAGGGCGAAAAGGTGTTCTCCGGTTCCGACGCTTTCAAACTGTACGATACTTTCGGCTTCCCCATCGACCTGACCGTGGAAATGGCGGAGGACGAGGGCATGACCGTGGACCGCAAGGGCTTCGACGAATTGATGGAGGAGCAGCGCGTCCGCGCCCGCAAGGCTCGGGAGGCGCTGGGCGACCTGGGCTGGGCCGGCATCGAGTTCGGCTCGGAGATGCCCGCCACCGAATTTGTGGGATACGACCAGGAGACAACGGAGGCCCGCGTGCTGGCCATCGTGGTGGACGGCGAGCTGAGGGACGAGATCGTGGCCGGCGCCGAGGCCACGCTGGTGCTGGACAAAACCACCCTGTACGCCGAAATGGGCGGCCAGGTGGCCGATCACGGCACGATCACCTGCGGCAAGAGCACCTTTGAGGTCCACGACGTTCAGAAGAACAAGGGCGGCAAGTTCATGCACAGCGGCGTGCTGCGCAGCGGCAGCCTGACGGTGGGAGACACCGTGGAAACCGCCGTTGACCGCGAGCGGCGCAGGGCCGTCATGCGCGCCCACAGCGCCACCCATCTGCTGGACGCCGCGCTGCGGGAGGTGCTGGGCGATCACGTGCATCAGGCCGGCTCTCTGGTGGAACCGGACCGCCTGCGCTTCGATTTCACCCATTTCAGCGCCATTACGCCGGAGGAGCTCAGACGCGTGAGCGAGCTTGTGAACGATCAGATCCTGGAGGGGTCCCCGGTCACGACGCAGGTGCTTCCCATCGAGGAGGCCCGGAAGCTGGGCGCCACCGCCATTTTCGGCGAGAAGTACGGCAAGACCGTCCGGGTGGTCTCCATGGGGGAGACCAGCGGAGACAAGCCCTACTCCATGGAGTTCTGCGGCGGCACGCATCTTGACAACACCGCCAAGGTCGGTTCCTTCCACATCCGCTCCGAGACCTCGGTGGCCTCCGGCGTCCGCCGGATCGAAGCCACGGTGGGCCGCGAATCCCTGGCCGTTATGGACCGCAGCCATGAGATGCTCTTCCGTGTGTCGGACCTCTTCAAGACCACGCCTTCGGAGCTGGCGGAGAAAGCGGAGCAGCACCTTTCAGAGCTGCGGGAGCTGCGCACGTCGCTGGAAAAGTTCCGTGTGAAGGCGTCGCTGGGCAAGGCGGAACAGTTCCTGACCTCTTTTAAGGAGGTTTCCGGACTGAAGGTAATCACCCGGACCCTGAGCGGCGTGGACGTGAACACCCTGCGCCAGATGGGCGACTTCCTGCGGGACAAGGAGTCCGGCGTTGTCGCGGTGCTGGCCGTCACGGGAGAGGAGAAGATCACGTTCCTGGCCGTGTGCGGCAAGGACGCGGTGTCCAGAGGCGTCAAGGCGGGCGAGCTCGTCAAGCTGGTTTCCGGGATCGCCGGCGGTTCCGGCGGCGGCAAGCCCGATTCCGCCATGGGCGGCGGCCGCGACCCGCTGAAGCTGGACGACGCGCTGGCCGCTGTGGATGACTTCGTGGCGCAAAAAGCAAAATAAGAGCGGATATCTGAAAGGCAAAATAGCTTTACAGAGGTTCATTTATCATTGACGGGAGGATTTGAGCCGATGGAAACGGTCCTCTTTGAATATCGCCATCTTCAAACCATGGAAAACGCGTGGAAGCTCTACCGCCACGCCCTCCGGAGAGGGCCGTGGGTGGTGGCGGTCTGGGGTATCCTGACGGTTTTGTGTCTGGTGATGACGGTGCAGTGTTTTCTGGGCGGCGGTTCCGGCGCTGTCGGCGCGCTCTATCTGGTGCTGACGCTGCTGTGCGTCTATCGGGGCTTTTTCAGCGTGCCGCTCCGGCTGCGCAGCAGCTTTAAAAAGCGGGCGGCCCAGCAGGGGACAAAACAGTGGGAGGAAATTCTCCGTTTCGGAGAGGCCATTGAGATCACAGACGGCAGAAATCCTCCGGCGAAAGTGGAATGGAGCGGCTGCGAGGGTGTGGAAGATCAGGGCGACTGGCTGAAGCTGTGCTTCCGCGAGCACCGTCTGGTCCTCTACATGGAAAAAAAGGATTTCACCGTCGGGACGGCGGAGAAATTTGTCGGCTGGCTGGCGGAGACTCATCCGGAGATCCGCCTGTCCGGGCCGAAAAAACCAAAAAAGGAGGGGAAAACAAATGACTGAGTGTCTGTTTTGCAAGATCGCGGCGGGCGAGATCCCGTCCAAAAAGGTCTATGAGGACGAGCTGTGCTATGCCTTTTACGACATCGCGCCGCAGGCCCCCGTGCATTTTCTGGTGATCCCGAAGGAGCATATCGCCTCCGTCTCCGGAATCAACGCTGAAAACAGCGCGGTGGTGTCTCACATCTTTGAAGTGATCGCCAAACTCACGGCGCAGATGGGGCTGGAGAGCTACCGCGTGGTCTCCAACATCGGCGAGCAGGCGGGACAGAGCGTGCCGCACCTGCATTTCCACGTCCTGTCCGGCCGGGATATGACCTGGCCTCCGGGCTGATGGGTCAGACTCCCTTGCGGAACGAATAAATCCTGCGTAGAGAGGATTTGCTCTTACCCCTGCGGGAGCCCTCCGGATTTTCGCGTCAGACCCGCTGCGCTGGGCTTTGACGCGAGTGGGGACGGGGAAAACGCGGGGAAAACGATAAAACCGCATCTTTCTTTAACAGGATGGATGCGGTTTTTTCTTAAAAGGAAGTGAACCGTTCGGTTCACTTCCTGAATATGAAAAGCAACCGAATGGTAACCTCTGTATGAGGTGAGCTGGTTGTATTTCAAAAGATTGTATGAATTGCGCGAAGATGGGGATCTTACGCAAAAAACCGTGGCTGAATATCTCAATATGCAGCCCAACGTATATCGCCGCTATGAAAAGGGCATCCGGGAAATTCCCGTCTGGGCGGTGATCAAGCTGGCGGAGTATTACCACACGTCCACGGACTATCTTTTCGGCCTGACGGATGATCCCGCCCAACGCAAATGAGGATGCTGGCCGTATTGGCGTTTTCCTTTGCCGCCGGTATTTTCGCGGCGCAGTACGCGCTCCCGGCCGCGTGGCTGGCACCCCTGGCCGCCGTGTGCGGCGGGCTGGGCCTGCTGGGCTTTTTCGCAAAGGGCGCTGCGCGGCGGCGCGTCTTTCTGATCGCCTGGGGCGTCGCGGCGGCCCTGCTTTACAACGGGGCGTATGCCGCCGCGGTGCAGGCCCCGGCGGAGGCGCTGGCCGGACAGGAGCGCGCCGGAGTTGCCATGACCCTGTGCGGCTATCCGGCCGCTACAAGCTACGGCGCAAAGGTCACGGTCATTCCGCACCTGGAGAGCCTGCATGGCGTCCGGGTCGTCTACTACGGCGATAAGGACCTTTTAAAGCTGACGCCCGGCTGTACGGTGACGGACTCCGTGCAGTTCGTCAGCGCGGCGCATATGCGGGACGAGGACGTGACGGCGTTTACCTCCAAGGGAATTTTTCTGCTGGCGTACACACGGGGAGAGCCCCTGACGTCGCAGGAGGGCGCCGGCTCTCCGCGCTGGTGGCCCGTCCGTCTGGGAAAAGCCATGCGCGGAGAGATCGACCGGATGTTCCGGGGCGATACCGCCGCGTTCCTGACGGCTCTGCTGACGGGCGACAAGACCGGCCTCGGCGAAAGCGCGTCCGCGGATCTTTCGGAGGCGGGGATGTTCCACATCCTGGCGGTATCCGGAATGCACTGCGCGTTTTTGCTGGCGCTGATTACTCTGCTGGTGGGAAAACAGCGCCGCCGCCTGCGGGCGGGCGTCGCCATTCCGCTGCTGCTCTTTTATATGCTTTTGACGGGCTGCACTCCCTCGGTGACGCGGGCTTGCGTCATGCTGATCTTTTTGCTGCTGGCCCCGCTGTTCCGGCGGGAGGGGGACCCGCCGACCTCCATGGGCGCGGCGCTGCTGGCAATCCTGGTGAAAAATCCGTTTGCCGCAGCCTCCGTCAGTCTGCAGCTCTCCTTTGCGGCCGTGGCGGGTCTGCTGTGGCTCACGCCGAAGCTGCACCGGGCGCTGCTGGGTGGGCGGAAGCGCGGACGCGCGGTCCGGTTTCTCAGCGCCAGTGTCAGCGCCACGCTGGGGGCGCTGGTGTTCACTGTTCCGCTGTGCGCATGGTATTTCAATCTCTTCTCGCTGGTGTCGCCCCTCTCCAATCTCCTCTGTCTGGGAGCGGCGGGCCTCGCTTTCTGCACGGGCCTGCCGGCGGTGCTGCTGGGACTGGTCTTTCCGGCCCTGGGGCCGGCGCTGAGCCTGATCCCCGGCGTTTTGATCAGGTACATCCTGTACGCAGCCCACCTGCTGGCGAAAATTCCTTACCACGCGGTCTATTTCAATGGGCCGTATCTGCGCTGCTGGCTGGCGTTTGCCTATTTCCTCTTTGGACTCGCCGCGCTTGCGCGGCCGTCGGGACGGCGGAAGTATGCGCTGGCGGGCGCCCTTGCGGTTCTGACGCTGGCTGTATCCGTCCAACTGGAGGAGAGCAGCGCCGCCTGGGGCACCCTGAATGTTACCGCGCTGGACGTGGGGCAGGGGGAGTGTATCGCGCTTTCCTCCGGCGGGGAGTACGCTGTGATCGACTGCGGGAGCGGCAACAGCTGGAAGGACGCGGGCGTCACGGCGGCGGAGGCGCTGCGCAGCGCGGGCTGCCGCAGGCTCGCCTATGTGATGCTGACGCATTATGATTCCGACCATATCTCCGGCGTGGCGCGGCTGCTGGCCCGGATTCCGGCGGACATTCTGCTGGCGCCGGACACGCAGGATGAGGACGGAATGCGGCAGGAGCTTTTAAAAACCGCGGAGGGCTTCGGAGTCCCCGTGGAATTTGTGACCGAAAAAACATCGTATCCGCTGGGACAGGCGTCGGTCACGGTCTATCCGCCGGCAGGCGGGAGCGGCGACAATGAAAAAGGGCTTACTTATCTCTGCACCCAAAGCCGCTTTGATCTGCTGGTTACCGGCGACATGGACGCTGCGGCGGAGCGGCTTCTGATCGAAAAATACCGGCTTCCGGATATCGAGGTTTTGGTGGTGGGGCATCACGGCTCCCGGTATTCCACGTCGGAAGAGCTTTTGGAGGCGGTGCGCCCGGAGGCTGCCGTGGTAAGCGTGGGCAGCAATCACTACGGCCATCCCGCGGCACAGACGCTGCGCAGACTGGCGGAGGCGGGCGTGCGGGTCTATCGGACCGATTTGCAGGGGGACATCCATTTTACAGTGAATTGAGGAACGAGAACAATGGCAAATTCCAGGCAAGGTGAAAAAAAGGACGGCGGCTTTGCCCGTCTCAAGCAGGCGCTGACGGACGGGACGCCGGAGTGCGTCTACATCTTTTACGGCGAGGAGAGCTATCTGCGGGAGTTTTATCTGGGAGAGCTCAGACGGAAGCTGGTGCCCTCCGGCTGCGAGGAGTTCAACTACCACGCGCTGGAGGGAAAGAGCCTGACCGTGCAGGCGCTGAGCGAAATGGCGGAGGCCATGCCCATGATGTCGGAGCGCACCATGATCGTGGTCACGGACTATGATCTCTTCGGGCTTGCGGAGGAGCAGCGGGAGAAGCTGATCGCCCTGCTGGGCGACGTACCTCCATACTGCTGCATCGTGTTTGTGTACGACCTTTTGACTTATAAACCCAACCGGGTGCAGAAAAAACTCTGCGCGGCGATCGCCGCCGCGGCGTCGGAGGTGGAGTTCCGTCCGGCGGAGAACAGCGATCTGGTCGACTGGATCGCCCGCCGGTTCCGGGCGCTGGGAAAGGGGATCGACCGCCAGACGGCGGAATACCTGATCTTCACCTGCGGCGGGCTGATGACCGGCCTGGTGCCGGAGATCACCAAGATCGGCACCTATGCCCGTGGAAAGAACATCACGGCGCAGGACATCGACGCGGTAGCCGACCCGGTGCTCTCAGCGGAGGTGTTTCGGCTGACGGACGCGGTTTTGAAGGGAGAGTACGACGGGGCGGCCCGGCTGCTTGGAAATCTTTTGAAGATGCAGACGGAGCCACTTTTGATCCTCGGCGTGCTGGGCGATCAGATGCGCCGCATCTACACCGCCCGCATGGCCATCGACAGCGGCCGTGACAAGCGGTGGCTGATGGAGATTTGGAACTATCGCTCCGATTATCCCGTGAAGCTGCTGCTCACGGCGGCCCGCCGCACGAATCTGGGCTGGTGCGCGGACGCGGTGAAGATGTGCCAGGCGGCGGACTATCGGCTCAAAAGCGGCCGCAGCTCCGACGGAGCCGAGGAGCTCAAGCTCCTGCTGGCGCGGCTGGGGGCGCAGCACTGATGGAAAAGATCCGCGAGGTCATCGTGGTGGAGGGCCGCTACGACAAAAATACGCTCCTCCAGACAGTGGACGCCGCGGTGGTGGAGACCGGCGGCTTCTCCGTGTTCAACGACCGTGAAAAGCTGGAGCTGCTGCGCCGGCTTGCCGAGCAGAAGGGCCTGATCGTCCTGACGGACAGCGACGGCGCGGGTTTTGTGATCCGGAATTACCTTCGGGGCGCGCTGCCCAAAGACCGCGTTCGTCAGGCGTATATTCCCGACATTTCCGGCAAGGAGCGCCGCAAGCGGACTCCCGGAAAAGAGGGGAAACTCGGCGTGGAGGGAATGCGTCCCGAAGTGCTGCTGGAGGCGCTGCGGCGCGCCGGTGCGACTTTTGAGGGAGAGGATTCCTCCGCGGTCCCCGCCGCGCCGGTCACAAAGGCGGAGCTTTTTGAACTTGGCTTCAGCGGAGGGGCGGGAAGCGCGGAGCGTCGGGCGGCGCTGCTGCGGACTCTTGAGCTGCCGGAGCATCTCTCCGCCAACGCCATGCTGGAGGCGCTGAACCTTTTGTATAACCGGGAGGAATTGCTTGCGCTTTTGTCGGAATGCGCAAAGTTGGAAGAAAAAAATGAAAACTTTTGAACAGATTATAAAATTTCGACACGCTTCGACAAAATTCACCGCATTTGCATGATATGCTTTCCCTGCTTGCTGTATGACAGCGCAAAAAATGTGTACACGAGGAGGAAAGCCACTGTGCGCGCACTTTTGATGGGAGAGAGTCATTTGTCGGAAGCCGGTGGACTATTATCTGCTGGCGGAGGAACTGGGGGAGACGGAGAGCTACGGCGTGGAGATCTCCTGCGAAGACGGAGAGGCGGAGAGCGTCCGTGGAATCACCCTGTCCCAGAATCGCATTCTTTGCCTGCTGATGCTCCTGATGGAACAGACGGTCACGCCCGTAACGCTTCGGGACGTGGTGGAGGACTGGCTGCTGTCGTAGTGGAGAACAGGCGAAAGGGAGCCGGGGAGCCGGGCGGGACGGCCCCCCCGCCCTTTTTTGCCCGCGCGCCGGCGCG
>Ga0183101_1000608_pt3 | contig 17445 bp, 15 predicted proteins | sample Biomet3_FD_127790 | JGI IMG/M metagenome (GOLD analysis project Ga0183101, IMG submission 127790) | Microbial communities from bioreactor (seeded with sewage sludge) at LBNL, California, USA - Biofuel metagenome 3 | ecosystem: Engineered > Bioreactor > Anaerobic > Unclassified ... | reverse complement strand
TTTTATAATTAATTAAATTGTATTTATATTTTTAATTAGCTTTTAGAAAGGGATGAATTAGATGGACACTTTTATAGCAAGGCAGCCTATATTTGATAGAAATAATTAAGTTGTTGCATATGAGCTTTTATTTAGGAATGGACATAATAATTTTTACAATAATTCTAATGGAGATGAAGCCACACTAAATGTTATAGCAAATTCGTTTTATGCATTTGATTTTAAAGGCATTATTGATAATAAGAAAGCGTTTATTAATTTCACAGAAGAATTGATAAAGGAAGAAATAGCAACAATTCTTCCAAGTGAGTATGTTGTAATAGAAATTTTAGAAAATATAGAACCAAGTGAAGAATTTATAAGTTCATGTAAACGATTAAAGGAAAAAGAGTTTATTATAGCATTAGATGATTTTACATTCGATATTAGATATATTAAATTAGTACAATTAGCTGATATTATAAAAATAGACTTCAAAATTACTAAAGGGGTAGAGAGAAAAAAGGTCTTTGAGTTGCTAAGAATAAATAGTAAATTAAAGTTTTTAGCTGAAAAAGTTGAAAATAAAGAAGAATATCATGAGGCCTTAAAGCTTGGATATACGTATTTTCAAGGGTACTATTTTAGTAAGCCAACTATATTATCAACTCAAAATATTCCAGCTAATAAAGATACTAGATTAAAAATCCTAAAGTTAATAAATAAAAGTGACTTTGATTTTAATCATTTGGAAGCTTTAATAATAAAAGATTTAGGATTATCATATAAACTTACTAAATTAATTAATTCATCTACATATGGTATTAAGAATAAAGTAAGTAATATAAAATATGCTATTACTCTTTTAGGAAAGAAAGAAATTATAAAATGGCTTTACATAGTTTTATTAAATGATTTAAAAGAAAATGATACAAATGAAGTAATAAGGGTTTCTTTGCAACGAGCAAAAATGTGTGAGCTTATATGTCATATGGGTACTTATAAAGAGAAGAATAATTCAGCATATATGGTAGGTTTGTTTTCGGTTATGGATGCAATTTTGAATTGTCCAATTGAAGTTATTATAAAGGAACTATACCTATCTAATGAAATTGAAGAAGGACTTATTGAAGCAATCAATCCTTTAAACAAGATATTAAAATTAACTACTAGTTATGAAAAAGGAGAATGGGAAGATGTTATGCTTTATGCAAAAGAAGTACAAATAGATAAGAATAAACTTGCAGAAGTATATTTAGAATCAGTAAAGTGGGCAGATGATGTACTGCAATAATTTAATTTCTTGAATTTAATTAAACAGAAATTTAAATTGAAAATATGAAAGGAAAATTAACATGAAATTAAAAAAATAAAGATAAATAGTATTCGTACTAAACTAATCATTAGTTTGGTTTCTATTTGTGTAATTCCATTAATTATATTGGGATTTGGTTCTTATAATCAATCGAAAACAATACTTAGTAATAAGTTAACAGTGACAAGTAAACAAACACTTTCAGAAATAAATGATGGATTAATAGATTATTTTCGCGGATTTTCTAATATAGTTTCAATGACTTCAAAAAATCCGGCAATAATGAATATTGATGTTGATAATAACAATGAAACTATAATAAATATATTAAAAGGTATAAAAGAAAGTGATGGGGATATTCTTGATATCTATTATGGAACTGGTTCTGGAAAATTTGCTATATACCCAGAAGTACAAATGCCTGAAGGTTATGACGCAACTACAAGATCATGGTATAAACTTGCACTAGAGCATAAAGGCCAAGTTGTAATAACACCTCCTTACGTAGATGCTGCAACTGGTAATAGTGTAGTTGGAATTGCAGAAACAGTAGAAAAAGATGGTCATGTAGTAGGTGTCATAGGAATAGACTGTACATTAGCAACACTTTCAGAAAGAATGTCTACTAAGAAAATAGGGAATTCAGGGTACATTTTTATTGCAGATGGATTAGGCAATATTTTAGCGCATGAGCAAAGAGAGTTAATTAATACAGATGCAGCTGCAAAGTTAGAAATTTGGGAGGAAGTAAAATCTGAGGACAGTGGATTTGTAAGCTATAAGTCTGATGGTTCAAAAAAGTTTGGAGTATATCAGACAAACCAATTAACAGGTTGGAAATTAGTTGCTATATTAGATGAAAGCGAACTTTCTAATGATACAAAATCTATATTAAATACATCTTTACTAATGACACTAGTAATTGCAATAGTTGCTGTCTTTTTATCATTATTCATAAGTAAAGGAATAGCTAATAATATTAAAAAGTTGAAAGAAGTATTTTCTAAGGCTTCTAATGGTGATTTAACAGTATCTATAACTGCATCAACAAATGATGAATTTAAGGAATTAGCTACTTCATTTAATGCAATGATAAAAAATATATCTAAGCTTATGAATAGTATCTCAAGTTCATCAAATATAGTCTTAGAAACGTCGACAAGTCTTGCAAGTATGTCACAAGAAATAACAGCTTCTATAAATGAGGTGGCAAAAGCAATAGAAGATGTATCAGGAGGAGCAACTGAACAAGTGCAAAATGCCCAAAAGGGTGAATCTGAAATGGAGAGCTTATCAAAAAGGTTAGATGAAATTAATATTAATTCTAATGAAATGGATCAAATATCAAATAATACTAGAGATTTAAGTTCAAAGGGATTAACTATGATAGAAACATTGGCTGAGAAATCAAGTAAAACTAAAATGGCTACTAATGATGTTAATGATATAGTTCATGATATGAATGAAAGCACTAAGCAAATAAATGCAATATCAGAAACGATATCTAATATAACAGAACAAACTAATCTTTTGGCATTAAATGCTAGCATTGAATCTGCACGTGCAGGTGAAGCAGGCAAAGGATTTGCAGTAGTTGCAGATGAAATAAGAAAACTTGCTGAACAGTCAAAAACGTCAACAGAGGAAATAAAGAAAATTATTTCTAATATACAAGAAAAATCAGATACAGCAGTAAAGGCTATTAAGGCTACTGAAATTATAGTTGATGAACAAGAATCAGCAGTAGATGAAGCTCATAAAATATTTGATGAAATTTTAAAATCAATCGAGATGATGACTAAAAAAGTTGATGAGGTTAAGCACTTTATTATTGATATCAATGAGAAAAAGCAAGTTACATTATTAGAAATTAATAATATTTCATTAATATCAGAACAAACAGCTTCAGCATCAGAAGAAGTTACTGCATCAACAGAAGAAATAACAGCAACAATGGAGGAACTTACAAATCATTCAAATGAACTTCAATTATTAGCAGGAGAATTAGAAAAGCAAATAAATAATTTTAAAGTTAGATAATATATATAATAAGGTTTTCTAATCACAATAAAATGAAGCTCCACAATGGTATTGATACATAACTGATGTAGAATAATTATAAAGAAGTTAAACTAGTATGCATCATAATTAAGTAAAGCTGATGCTAATATTTACAATGATTTATTATAATCTAGGTAGTTATTCTTTTTTTACATAGCTTTAAATTTACTTATATACATTATCTTTATTAAAGAAAGTTTAACTATTTGGAAATTCATAGGAATTAATTCGAAAGGCACAAGGTATAGTGTAACTATTTGCAAGAATTACACTATGCCTTTTTTGTTAACTAAAAAAGATTAATATAGATAACGCTTTTTCTAATTTTGTAGAAATAAATATTTATGAATTTTAATGAGAATAATACTATTATATAAAATGAAGGAGATGATTTCAGATGAGAACATTCAGAAGAATATTAGTAATTTTATATTTAATATTTAATATATCTGAAATGCAATATAGATGTATTGAGGTAAAAGGTGAGGAAAACTTATTTAGGCAAAATCATGCAACAGTAGTAGATGTAGTATTATATGACTTTAAAGATAAGTATATTTCCTTGGTTAAACAAAATTTAGAAGAAATTCAAAATCAAAATAAAGGGAAAGTTAAGTTTAATTTCTATGATAGCAAAGGGAACCAAGCAATACAAAATGAAATTCTTAGTAATTTAGAAAATAATCTTCAAGATATTATTTTAATTAATTTGGTTGATACAAAAGCTACTCAAGAAGTAATTGATCGTTTTAAGCAACGAGGGATACCTATCATTTTCTTTAATCGTGAACCTCTTTCAACTGAAGCAATTAAATCCTATGAAAAAGCTTATTATGTTGGAACAAATGCAAAAGAAGCAGGAAATTTGCAAGGACAAATTCTTGTTAATTTGTGGAATAATAAAAGAACGTCCATTGATATTAATAATAATGGTGTTTTGCAATATGCTATATTACGTGGTCCTCAAAATAACATAGAAGCTCAGGAAAGAACAGAATTTTCAATTAAAGCTCTTGAAAAAGCAGGAATACAAATAGCACAAATTACATCAACTATTGGTAATTGGGAGAGAGATCTGGCTAGGACAAATATTAGTGCTTTATTCTTGCAATATAATAATAGAATAGAAGCGATAATTGCAAATAATGATGAGATGGCCATAGGAGCTATTGAGGCATTGCAAAAATACGGATACAATTTAGGTGATCCAAAGAAAATAATAGCTGTTGTAGGAGTGGATGCAATACCTGAGGCTCAAGAATTGATAAAAAATGGGCGTATGGCAGGTTCGGTTTTTCAAGATCCTTCTGAAATGGCAAAAGCCATTTATACTATAGGCTTAAATGTATTTAAGGGTAATCCTCCACTTCTAGACACACAATATAAATTTGATGAGACAGGAAAATCTGTGAGATTACCATATAAGGAGTACATAGGATAATAAAATAATTTTAATATAATTGATGAATATATATAACTATTATGCTATGTTTTACTAGTTGAATTATGTAGATAATTTTTTTGTTTAGCATTATAATAGAGAAGAATGAATTAGTTTATCCCATTATACTAAGCATTCCACTATCAATCTTTTTCAGGATACAGATAAATATATATCTGTATCTTTTTGTTTAGAATAACATAAGCAATTGGCGATTGTGATTATGAATTTAAATATACATCTGAACAGTTTCTTATAAAGCGTAGAATGGTCAATTTTGGTGTAACTGTATTTGAAATAGATTTACTAGAAAGTTGTTATTAAGATTAAATTACAATTGTAATAGTTATGAAGTATATTGTATATTTTTAATTTTTGACATGTTAGGGTAATTGTAGTAGTTTTCTGTGGGATGTAATTATGAAGATTATTGTATTTTAGAGCTTAAATAAAATTGTTAGAAGACCTAGTATTATTAAAAGATTTAAAATACAAGGTCCTTTTGACTATTCCACCATACGCAAAATATGATTAAATTTATATAAGATTTTACGTTTGGAATGTTTAAATAAATTATATATTTGGGTAATGCTTCAATGATTCAAAAATATGCATGGCACGATGTTTATAGTTGCATATTATGTAAAGGAGAGTGCATTAAAATCATTTAATAATGATGTTTCTATAGAATAATTTATTAGTAATATATAAAGAAAAGCAAATTTAAGTAATTATGTCAGTGAAATATTTTGATTTTAAGAATGAAGAAAAACAGATTTCGCGCTTTGATTTTAATGCAGGAAAATGAAGTTACTAAATGATTATCGTAATGTTTCTAAACTTATTACTTGTCCATTAATACTTCAATATATGAAATAAAAACACTTGGCTTAACATTTAAATGTTCACATATATTAAAAATAACATTTAGAGTTGGTTTTCTTTTACATGTTTCTAGTAAGCTTATATAAGTTCTATCTAAATTACACATATTAGCTAATTCCTCTTGTGATAAGTTGTTGTTAATTCTATATTCTTTTAATGCTACTGATACAGCTTTTTCTAAAGACATTATACTTCACCTCGTCATATAATTGTCAAGAAAAAATAGAATTTAGTCCACAGACTATAGTCTACAAAAATGCAATTATATGATATAATGTTTGAAAATAATGTATTTATTTGAATATATAGGAGGAAAAGATGGGGGTAGAAAAATTACATATAGAAATAGAAGAACTAAGAGAGAAATTAAATGAGTTGTGCAAAGATTTAGGAGATGAAAAGTATGAGGACAAGATATTAAGCATAAGTATGGAACTAGATATATTGATAGTTCAATATATGAATTTAAAGAATAATAATTGTTAACGTTAAGTATTATTAGGATATAAATGTGAAAAAGAGATTCTTAAAATTTTAATCACATTCAAAAGAAGACTTGAGGATTTATATAATTTTTGAAATAAGAGTTTGTAAAGATATAATTATAGTTTATATAGAAGGTATATATTTTTATAATTGATTTTATTTTAAAAAGTACATATAAAATAAGGTGTATATATTTAACATAAATTTAAGTGAGAATTATTTGAATAAAGTTTACGGCGAGTTCTAAATATAAGTTATATCTTTTTATTTTACTGGAAATTATGGAGTTTGTGACGCTTAATATACTAGTTTATCAGGCTTTAGGTATGTCACTGTATATTTTGCAATGCATAGAATAAGTAAGTATATAATTTTAAATATACTTAATATAGTTAAATTTTAATACTGTTATTTTTAGTAAAGTCTATTGTAGCAGTTATATGAAAGGAATAGATTCGATGAACATTTCTAAAAATAAAATTTATGAATTGATTAGGGCTATTAACAGTAAGCCTCAATTTGCCTATAATATAGTGTTATGCAATGATAAAAAATTTATACTAGTATCATCAATAGAAAAGAATAGTTTAGAAAAAATAATTTTAAATTATTGTGATTTTTTATATATGAGAAATAGACAAAATTTATCACTAGAAAATATATCAGAGATAGTATATCATAGAATTATTGATATCAAACTAACTTAATACTAATATTTAGAATTACATGTGGATAAAGTAGAGTGAAAAAGAGGCTATCATATAAATATTTAGAAAGTTTATACAGCGAATTCCTAAATCTATGTTTTAGTTGCGTCGGAAAGCATTTACTTAGGATTAAATTTATAAATAAATACTATATAGACCCAGAGTATGAAAATGCCCTGGGTTGTTTTGTATATTTTGAGAGATAAATAATAAAATAAGAAAATATAGAAATTAATAAAAAACATGGCGTAAATTAATATAATTAAAAAATATTGTCAAGTTATTTATGAGTATGATAATATAGTGATGGTTTAGATTTATATATTGAATTGGGGGCGAAGATGAAAAAATCATTAAATTTACGTACATTATTTGCTTTGAATTTTGCGATAATAATTATTATTCTAATAATAATTATAAGCACTGTCATAAGTAATAGAACTACGACTGAATATAAAAAGGAAATAGGAAATTCATTATCAGAAATTTCATACCAGATGTCAGATAAACTAGACCGTTATATGTGGTCTAGATATGAAGAAATATATCTTTTAAGTAAATTAGATGAGTTAAGCAGAATGGAAAATAAGACTAAAATTAGAAGTCTTCTAGAAGAGTTAAAAAAGAATGCACCTGAATATGCATGGATAGGAATGCTAGATTCACAAGGAAATGTAGTGACATCTACAGGAGGGATATTAGAAGGAGATAATATATCTAGCAGGCCTGTATACAAGCAAGCCTTAAAGGAACCATTTATTGGTGATGTACATGAGGCAGTTTTGCTTTCAAAATTACTTCCTAATCCAACGGGGGAAGCAATGAAGTTTGTAGATATCAGTATTCCTATAAATAATCAAAATGGAAACTTAGAAGGTATACTTGCAGCACATTTAAGTTGGGAATGGGCAAAAGAAGTTGAAGAGTCTATAATGAAACCACTGGAAAATAGAAATAATTTAGACATGTTTATTGTAAGTAAAGACAATACAGTATTACTCGGGCCAGATGAAATGATTGGCGAAAAACTGAACTTAAATAGTATTAACAATGCGAAAAATGAAGAAAATAATTGGAATATAGAAACATGGAATGATGGCAAAAAGTATTTAACTGGGTATAGTCCTGAAAGTGGGTATAGAAACTATAAAGGTTTGGGATGGACAATTGTTGTTCGTCAGCCTATCGATATAGCATATGCACCAATACAAAAACTCATAAATTTTATTATTTTAATAGGGATAGTATTAGCAGGAGCTTTTGCACTTATAGGATGGGTTACAGCTGGAGTTATTGCAAAGCCATTGCAGAAAATTGTTTTAACTGCTAATCAACTTAGGTTAGGCGATAAAGTTGAAATACCCAAATATCATGGTATAGAAGATATTGAAATACTTTCAGTATCATTAAGAAGTTTATTAAGTAGCTTGATTAATACTGAAAATGCACTTGGAGAAATGGAAATGATAGCTCATCATGATCAATTAACAGGATTACCGAATAGAGTTGCACTTAGAATTTATCTCGAAAAAATGAAGGCTAGGATTAGCAAGGAAAAGGTAGTATATACAATCTATTACCTAGATTTAGATGGTTTTAAATCAATAAATGATGGTTATGGACATGATGCGGGAGATTCTATACTTAGAGGAGTTGCTAATAGAATAAGTGATAATACAAAAGAAGGAGAGGTTGCGGTGAGAATTGGCGGTGACGAATTTGTTATAATCAAGAAAATGGAACCAGAAAATTTTATTGAATACGGTAGCGTGTTTGCAAATAATTTAATTAGACAGATAAGTGAAGATTATATAGTTAAAGATAGAAAAATGAATATAGGATGCAGCGTTGGAGGTGCTTTTTTTCCACTGCAAGGCGATGATCCAATGGAAATCGTAAAGATGGCGGATCAATACATGTATGAATCTAAAAGGAACGGTAAAAATAGATATACTTTTTATTATGAAAAATAATTTGAATAATATAAACATTTAAAACTAGTAAGAATTATGGGTGGGGTGCTTTGCGGTACGTTGCAGTACTTTAAGTTTATAAAATGAAAGTTCATCATTTTCTGTGATGAACTTGTATTATTTTCATATTAATAAACTATTATCATAATACGTTGTTGATAAATTAATATCCGTATATAAATTAAATGTTCCTGCATTCCATATATTATATACGTAGTTTAAATAACACTGTTTGAATTATATAATTAAGTATTTTAGGAAGAATGTTCCTAATTTTAAATTAGCAGTATAACAATCCATAGTGATTATTATACGTGTATGATTTGACGTGGAGATTAAATTATAACATGCAACAATATACCATATATTCTTTATTAGTTCAGTTTAATTTTATATTTAGTTTAGTGAATATATTTTTTATGAAATGTATACATCACCGTCGCCGATTATTGTGATTCTATAATCAGACTTAAATGGAATTAGATTATATTTTTGTGAATTAGGAGATAAGTATAAAGCTTGAACAGCACGAAAATTTTTATCGAATATAACTATATAGGCATCTTTATCACTTGAAACATTTTGAACATTATATGTATTAGTGTTTATGGCAAAGTTTTTTAAATCATCTGGGGTGTACACACCTTGTTTGTATATATTGCTTGGAGTAGGGTCTGCTAGAGCTATATTAGAAGAAAAACATAATAAAACTAATAATAAAGATATAATATTCTTCATTTAAAAACCACCTTTCATATTTAGTATGGCATTAAATTTCAATAAAATTCCTTAATATTAGTGTATAAAAGTCTTATAAAAAAGTAAAAGTAATAGTTAGAAAGAATCTAACCGCTACTTTTGTTTTAGAGAAATATGCAATTGTAATTATATTATGCCAGTACTGTGAAATTAGATAACAAATCAAGAAAACATCACCATATAACTAATATGTTATAAATTGAAAAAAGTGTGACTAATATAGAGGTATATAAATTAAATATAATAGGTTTACATTTTATATTAAACATGGTATAATTTGGGTGGATAAATTAATAAAAATGTTTAGTTCTTATTAAATAATTACAGTATAAGGGGAATAGAGAGAAATCTTTATTCCTTTTATTTTGTGTGCCCAGCATGGGCACGTACTAATCGGTGAAAGTCCGTAATGGGGGCTGATAGTGCCAACCATTAGCCTAAGACAAGGGTGTCCATCGTGAGGTGGAATCTGAAGGAAGTCGGCGGCAAAGCCTTGGTCTGAGGTACACGAATTACATTTGAGGCTTAAAGCTATGGGTAAACTTGCAAAACAAAGTAAAGCCCTATAACTATCCGAAATAGTTTAAGTAAATGTAGCAGATGGATGAGGTGAAAGTGCGTGTTCTTACCTGGGGAGATCTGATAGATAAGTATCATAAGAATTAAATTTCTAGGATACAACCTATATAGTGATATATAGCTGAACTAGCAGAAGTCAGCAGAAGTCATAGTAACTCCGCTAATCGCGATAGCGGATGAAGGACTGAACGTTAGGAGGTTTACAACTTTGGATAAATCAAAGAAATTACATAGAAAGCAGAAAACTCAATATAGAGGCCAAGTGATGGAAGTAGAAGTGGAACTTCAAGGTAAATCAAAGGTGCCGAGCAATTCTATGGTTTTACCAAATAGGGAAAGCGTAAACGATGGAGCATTTGATACTAGTAGATTACTTGAAGAAGTTCTAGAAAGAAATAATATGCTCTTAGCACTTAAAAGAGTAGTTAGTAATAAAGGGAGTCACGGTGTTGATGGAATGAAGACCGATAAACTTCGTGAGCATATCAAGAAACACTGGGAAACCATTAAAGCCAAAATACTAGAAAATAAATATAATCCGTCACCTGTAAGGAGAAAAGAAATATCCAAACCAGATGGTGGAATTAGACTATTAGGGATACCAACTGTACAAGATAGATTGATTCAACAGGCAATTGCTCAGGTATTATCTAAAATATATGAACCTTTATTTTCTGAAAATAGTTTTGGATTCCGTCCTCGCAGAGGAGCAAAGGACGCCATAACGAAATCAAAACAATATATAAACCAAGGAAATAGATGGGTCGTAGATATGGATTTAGAGAAATTCTTTGATAAAGTCAATCATGATATTCTCATGAATAAACTTGAAAAGAAGATACAAGACAAAAGGTTATTATCATTAATAAGAAAATACCTTAAAAGCGGAATTCTTATTAATGGGGTTTCGGTAGCAAGTGAAGAAGGGACACCACAAGGTGGTCCGTTAAGTCCATTATTAGCAAATATAATGTTAGATGAATTGGATAAAGAACTTGAAAGACGAGGTCACAAGTTTTGCAGATATGCAGATGATAATAACGTATATGTCAAAAGCAAAAGAGCAGGGCTTAGAGTAATGAAATCTATGACCAATATAATTGAAAATAATTTAAAACTCAAAGTAAATAAGGTTAAAAGTGCAGTAGACTTTGTATCTAAACGAAAGTTTTTAGGATTTTCGTTTTACTTTTCGAAAAGCGGAGCAGAAATAAGAATCCATGAGAAATCCATAAAGAGATTTAAGGAAAAGGTTAAATTCTATACTAACAGAAATAAAGGAATTAGCATGGAATACAGGTTATTAAAATTAAATCAAAGTACAAGAGGATGGATTAATTACTATGGAATTGCTAACGCACGCGGAAAGCTAGTGGAACTAGATAAATGGATTAGAAGAAGACTAAGAGCTTGCATATGGAAACAATGGAAGAAGATTAGCACTAAACAAAGAAATCTAGTTAAACTAGGAATTAATAAATACAAAGCATGGGAATATGCAAATACAAGAAAAGGCTATTGGAGAATTTCCAACAGCCCGATTTTAAGCAAGTCTTTAACGAATAAATACCTAGAAACACTAGGATTTATTAGTCTAACACAAACATATCAAATGATGCGTTAAATTCTAATGAACCGCCGTATACCGAACGGTACGTACGGTGGTGTGAGAGGTCGGAAAACAAAATAATTGTTTTCCTCCTACTCGATTGTTATAATTTGTTTATGTGACTATGTCACTTATATTTTCTAAAGATTTATATATAATAAAGTCATAGAAGGAAATAGGTAAGTAATTGTGGAAAATAGACATAAGGTAACTTAACAGAATTTTCAATAATTGTGATTAACTTAATTAGCAGAATATTAATAAGTATAAAAAGAAAATACATAGAGCTTAATAGGTATAAAATCATAATTGATAGAGATTTATATTAAAATTATAAGTTGAGGTTAGGAGGAAATGGTCATGAAGAAAAAAATATTAATAGTTGGAGGGGTTGCGGGTGGAGCATCTGCCGCAGCAAGACTTAGAAGACTTAGTGAAGAAGATGAAATAATAATGTTTGAAAAAGGACCTCATGTATCTTTTTCAAATTGTGCACTCCCATATCACTTAAGTGGAATAATAGACGAGGCTGATAGGTTGGTTCTAATGAGTCCTGAAAAATTTCTTGTTCAATATAATATTAAAGCAAGGGTGAACAATGAGGTTTTATCAATAAATAAAGAGGAGAAGTATATAACAGTTAAAAACTTAGAAAATGGTGAAACATATAAAGAAGACTATGATAAGTTAGTATTATCTCCAGGAGCTAAGCCAATTGTACCTAATATTCCCGGAATTGAAGAAGTGAATATTTTTACAATAAGAAATGTTGTTGATATAGATAAGTTAAATAAATATGTTAAATCAATTGATACACAGGATATTGCAGTTATTGGTGGTGGATATATAGGAGTTGAAGCAGCAGAAAACTTAAGAGATGCTGGTTATAATGTATCCCTAATAGAGGCAACTGACCAAATATTAAGACCTTTTGATTATGATATGGTTCAAATATTTCATAAAGAATTATATGATCATAGTATAAATTTAATTGTTGGAGATAAAGTTGAAAAGTTTGAAAAAGATACAGTGATACTATCATCAGGTAAAAGAATTAGTGCGAAGGTTGTTGTAATGGCAATAGGAGTATCACCGGAAACAGCCTTAGCAAAAGGAGCAGAGTTAGATATTGGAGAAACTGGAGCAATAAAAGTAGATACAAATTACAAAACTAATGATGATAGTATATATGCGGTAGGAGATGCCATAGAAGTTTATAATTCATTAACTCATTCCAATGTGAAATTATCACTTGCAGGCCCAGCTCAAAAGCAGGCAAGATCTGTTGCAGATCATATAAATGGAAAGAAAGGCTTAAATAAGGGATATATAGGTTCATCAGCTATAAAAGTTTTTGATTATAATGGAGCATCAACGGGGTTAAATGAAGCACTTATAAATGTTCTCAACATGAATATACAATATGATGTTGTAAGGCTAATACTTACAGATAAAGTTGGAATAATGCCTAATTCATCGCCTGTACATTTAAAATTATTATATGAAGTTCCAACAGGAAAAATTTTAGGAGCTCAAGCTATAGGTAAAGGTGATGTTACAAAAAGAATTGATGTAATTGCTACTGCTATAAAGTTTGGTGGAACAGTAGAAGACTTAAAAGATTTAGAATTATGTTATGCACCACCATTTGCTACAGCAAAAGACGTTGTTAATTATGCTGGTTATGTTGGCTCTAATCTTTTAAATGGCGATTTTAAGCAGGTTAATATAGATCTAGTCAGAGGACTTGTTGAACATAATGCTTATATAATAGACGTTAGAGAAAGAGGAGAATATGCTAATGGGCATATTAAAAACGCAATTAATATTCCATTAAGTGAACTTAGACAAAGGATAAATGAGATACCAAAAGATAAACCAGTATATTTACATTGTAGAACTGGTCAAAGAAGTTATAATGCAACATTAGCACTACAAAACTTAGGTTTTAATAATGTTTATAATATTACAGGTAGTTTCTTAGCACTATCATTTTACGAATATTTTAACGACCAAACTAAGAATAGAGAAAGCATACTTACTGAATATAATTTTAAGTGATTTTTCATATTTAATTTATTAGTTGCAAAAGGAAAAGTAAGTAAATTATAATATTCAAAAGGTTCAAGTGTTGAATAAGAATAGCACTTGGACCTTTTATTAAATGCAGATGTAAAAAATAATTAGATATATGGTATCTTCATAATTCCTCCACAGTTAAGCGGTAAAATGAATATATAAAGAGAAGATAATTAAAATATAATTTGTATTACTATCATCGACTTCTTCATAAAATCTTTACAAATATTTTGTATTATAAAATAAAAAAGATTAAAGATATTGATAAGGAGAAGAGATCAGTGGGATTTAAAACAATAATAAAACTTATGGATATAAAAACCCTTGTTGCAGGGTTAGTTCCTGTAATTTTAGGTTCAGTTTATTCAAAGTATGCTTTTGGAAAGTTAAATGCTTTGTATGTTATATTATTAGCAATTGCTATGATATTGATTCAAAGTGCTACTAATATGATTAATGATTACTTTGACTATAAACGTGGAGCAGACAGTAATAAGAGTGGAGATGAAAAAGCTCTAGTTAGTGGTGAAATCACATCTAAGCAAGTATTATTTATAATAATCTTATATCAGTTTATTGCTCTTATGATTGGTCTTTTTTTAGCTAGCCAAACAAGCTATTACATTTTACTAGTCGCTGTAATAGGAGGTCTTATCTCAATTTTATATGCTTTTGGTCCTTTACCTATTTCATATACGCCATTTGGAGAGATTATATCTGGAGTTACTATGGGGATTGGTATAACTACTACAGTGATTTATATTCAATCAGGCATATTTAATATAAATACAATTTTGGTTGCAGTCCCTACAGTATTATTTATTAGTACTATATTACTAACAAATAATTTAAGTGATATAGAAGAGGATAGTGAAGCTGGAAGAAAAACACTGCCTATTATGATAGGTAAAAAAAATGCAAATAAGCTTTGGGTTTTTAATATAATAATGTTACTTGTACTAACAGTCTGTTTAGTGTTAATGAGCATTTATCCCATTGTCGTGTTATTACCTGTAATTTTAATATATCCCTATAAATCAATTAGGAGTTTTCTTTCATATGAAAAAAGTTCTAAAACAAAAGGTAGGAGTATGGGACTTATAGGACAGGTTGGTCTAAAATATCATTTGGCCGTAGTTATTGGATTGATAATTGCAATTATAATGTAAAAAATTATTATGATGTAATGTATTAAAATTTAGATTCTGTCTGATTTGAAATTATAAAAATCCTATGAATATGCAAAAGGTTCAAGTGTTATAATCAATATAGCACTTGAACCTTTTATTATATATAATTAGAATATTTTTTGAAAATATATTATCTTCATAATTACTCCATAATTGAGTAGTAAAATAAGTATATAAATTAAGAAGAAAATTAAAGGAGTGATACACAATGAAAAAGAAAGTTATGATTCTAGCATTAGCAGGTATATTAACTGTAAGCGGAATATCACTTGCATATGCGGCAGATAAAAATAATACAAGGTTTAATAAATTTAATGGACAAATGATGAATGTGCAAAATGGTGAGGTTAAATCATCATCAAATTATAGAGGAACAATGATGAGAATGATGGGGTCTGGGGCGCAATCAGATGATAATATCAATAAAATGATTGAACTAATGAAAGAGAATGGTTTTAATGATGAAGCAAATGCTATGGAAAATAGAGATTTTAATGCCATGAAAAATTTAATGTCTAATATAAGTGATGAGGATTATAACAAGATGATTGATGTAATGAAAAATAACGGATATGGATCTATGGCAAATATGATGCAATCTGTAGGAAAAGAAAAGATGGCAAAACTTCATCAAAGCATGATGAGGAATTAGTATCATCAAATTTTAAAAAATCGAAATAAATTTAGAATGATAATATGAGAATGGAAGGATGGTCTGGAATGATGATTATACCAATAATTTTAATTATTGCTGTTATATATTTAATTTTCAATCAAGAAGAAAGTAAAAAGCTTAAAGTTTGCAGTGTTAGAGATAATTCTCTAAATATACTAAATGAAAGATTTGTTCGCGGAGAAATAAGTGAAGATGAATATAATAGAATAAAAAGTACATTAAGATCATAGGTAACAGTAAAAAGTCATGTAAAAGGAGTATAGATAATTCTTCTTTTACATGACTTTTTCTGTATAGAGAAAAGGAGTTATCTTAATACATATTGATCGATTTGTAAGAATTTTAATTTTTAAATGTAATAAGGGCATAATGTATATTTTTACGAAAATTTTTCTACATAAAATCTTTATAAATATTTTGTATGATAAAAAATAAAAGTTAAATAATTAAATACGTGTAATAAGTCGCTTATTAATAGGAATAATGCAGTAAAACAGAAGTTTGTATTTTATAAACCTCTGCTTTTTTGATATTTATTATGAATGGCTTTAATAAAAAATTCTTTAAATTTACTTTAATAATGTCTCGGATTTCAGCGGCACATGTGGAATAATTTGAAAATTATGTGTTAACCTATAGGATTTCTACATAATAACTTCATAAAAACTTGTTAATATGTGAGCAGATATAAAATTATTAATAACTTTTAGACTTTGTACCTGTAGAAGGAAGGTTTGAACGTGTTGATTTTGATTTTAAAGTAAATTGAAAGGGGATAAAAATGATACAAGATTATTTGATTATTGGAATTTTTCTTATAGCTTCATTTATTTTTGGAATGGTCGTCTTATTAACGGCTTCCTTAGTAAGACCGAAGAAGCCAAATAAAGAAAAATTATCTACTTATGAGTGTGGTGTTGAAACTACTGGTTCAACGTGGATTAGATTTAAGGTCAGTTACTTTATGTACGGCTTAGTATTTCTACTCTTTGATGTTGAAACAGTATTTTTATTGCCATGGGCAGTGAAATTTAAATCATTAGGATTATTCGCACTTTTTGAAATGGTTATTTTTATAGGCATTTTAATCATTGGTTTATGGTATGCGTGGAAAGAGGGGGCATTAGAGTGGAAGTAAATTTTAAACAAGATAAAGAGATTCAAGAGCAAATAGAAAAAAATATTATTTTAACTAAATTAGATGATACTTTAAATTATTTCCGCGTACATTCTTTTTGGCCGTTAACATTTGGACTCGCATGCTGTGCTATTGAAATGATGGCAGCAGGAGGTGCTCGTTATGATATTGCACGTTTTGGATATGAAGTTTTCCGTGCTTCACCAAGACAAGCAGATTTGATGATTGTTGCAGGAACAATTACTGAAAAAATGGCACCTATAGTTAAAAAGATTTATGACCAAATGCCGGAACCTAAATGGGTAATTGCTATGGGAAGCTGTGCAACTAGTGGGGGACCGTTTGTAGATTCCTATAATGTTGTTCCAGGTGCTGACATATTTTTACCAGTAGATGTTTATATTCCAGGATGTCCTCCACGGCCAGAAGCATTAATCCATGGGCTTTTAACGTTAAAAGAAAAAATTATTCATCCGAAAGAGGTGGGAAGAAGTGAGTAAGACTTGTGAAAATCTAATTTTTGAACTGAAAGCAGAATATAAGCAAGATATTGAAATTATAGAAAATA
>Ga0183101_1001819_pt1 | contig 17461 bp, 19 predicted proteins | sample Biomet3_FD_127790 | JGI IMG/M metagenome (GOLD analysis project Ga0183101, IMG submission 127790) | Microbial communities from bioreactor (seeded with sewage sludge) at LBNL, California, USA - Biofuel metagenome 3 | ecosystem: Engineered > Bioreactor > Anaerobic > Unclassified ... | reverse complement strand
TTTTTGCTTGAACTAGATCAATTTTGAAAGAACGATTACAAAGATGTTTTTAATGCGCCTTGTTCGCATTTTTTATATCTCCGGCTCTGTTGGCCGTTTGATACCTAACGTCTTTTCGACTCTACTCTTAGTCCAATGGAATCGCTTCGTATTCCTTCATATTGTCAATTTCTTCATGATGGGTAATATCGTTATCCATCGGTGTAATAGAAATGTAGCCGTTCTTCACTGCCGTTACATCCCCTTCATTTTCATTTAACAGATTCTCTGTGACCATCGGTACATTATCGCAGACCAATAAGTAAGACCCATCTTTCTGCAGGCGGACTTCGACTGGCTTTTCATAATTTCGGTCTCCCTCCGTCTTCGTGATCTTATAGCCTTTGATCTTTTCTTTTGGAATTGCCGGCACATTGACATTCAGCATGTATTCATGGCGATGTGGATCCCGCATATAGTATGGGATCAGTGTCTTGATGGCCTGTGCCGCCGTCTCAAATTCCTGTGAATCATACGAACACAAAGATGCCGCAATCGATGGAATCCCGATGATGCTGCCTTCGGAAGCTGCGCCAATGGTACCGGAGTAGATGCAGTCCGTTGATAAGTTCTCCCCATGATTGATGCCGGTAATGATCAGATCCGGCAGTTCTTTCATGAACGCAAAGCATCCATAATAGACACAGTCCGCTGGTGTCGCATCAATTGCCCATGCTTCCACCGCACCTGCCAATTCCTTCTTCCATGCTTTCCGGTGACGGGTAAAGTAAGTCACGGAGTGACTGTAGGCACTGCGTTGGCGGTGAGGGGCAGCGACATAAACTTCATAATCGTCCTTTAATACATCCAGTAAAGTCAAAATACCCTTTGCATCAATGCCATCATCATTTGCCAACAATATACGCATGCATTTCTCCTTGAATTGGAACATTATACCATATCTGAGCTTTTCTTCATGGTACAATAGCGGCATGGAAATTAAATTGACAAGTGAAATCGAATCTTTCCTGGACCGCTGCCGCAGTCATATCCAGGAAGATGAAAAGAATGACTTCCTTGGTGCCCATGTCACCAAGGCAACCGAACATCAAGTACAGAAACAGATGCAGGAAGCAGGCTTTGCCGAATTTGCCGGCCGAGAAGACACCTGGCCTTCCCTGTTCTTATCCACGGATGAATGGGAGAATTCTCCGTATCATTCGCATGTTTCGTTAGATCTTGTCAAGAATGCTCATTTCTCTTATGAGACCCAAAAGACGGCAGGTAGAGAACTGTTCAATACCGATGCCATTCAGAAAGACCCGCAACGGGAACTGAATGACTGGATGAAATTACGTGCAATGGACCGCAACTTCGATGCCATCTACTTATTCCAGGATGAAAAAGACTGGATGATGGATGCCCCAAGTGAAGCAGCGACCAACAACGTTCCCGCCGCAAAGGCACATGGGAATGTATTGACCTTCGGTCTAGGCATCGGATACTTCCTGTATATGGCACTGCAGAATCCAAATGTCACTTCCATCACCTGTGTTGAGAACAGTCCGCAGGTCATTGAGATGTTCCAGCGGTTCCTCTATCCGCAGTTCCCTCATACAAAAAAAGTAATGATTCTTGAGGGAGATGCCTACGCATTATTTAACAAAGAGTATCTGTCCCAGTTTGATTATGTCTTTACTGATATCTGGCAGAGCAGTCAGGACGGTCTTGTCTGTATTGAAAAATTATTGATGCAGTATCTGCCGCCGTTTGAACAGGCAGATTTCTGGATCGAAGACAGCTGCCTTGAGATCCTTTGGACATTGACCTATCTCTACTTTGGTGCCAAGGCACATCATCATGCATGCAAAGTCAATCCAGCCTACGCTCCATTGATGCATAAAGTCAGCCGGTATTATGATGCCATGGATCTTGTCATTGATACCGTCGAACCATTAAAGTTCTACATGTATGATACGAAGACTATCCGTACGATTTTAGCACAGCCAAAGTAAAAGAGCTTTCGCTCTTTTCTTTTTACCAATTGACCATTTTTGATCCGCACTTTGGGCAGATCTTCTTTTCCTGATTGCTGGTATAACCGCAGACACTGCAGTCACACTTTGGCAGATACATAACACCATCGACATAGCTGTCATTTTTAACTGTATGATGAATCCAATGCGGCACGCCTTCTCGCAATGCCTCAATGGCTTTCTGTCCCTTTTTTACTTTGATTCCTTTATGCATAATCTGTTCTGACATTTTTATACCCTCACATAAGCAGCGGCAGGAATAACTTCGCAAGTCCTAAGAAGATGAAGAAGCCAAGGACATCTGTCGCCGTTGTCACAAAGATGGAAGAAGATACTGCAGGATCGGCGCCAAACTTCTTTAAGGCAACCGGCACCGCAAATCCAGATACCCCTGCAACAACTAAGTTTCCAATCATGGCAATCAAGATAATGATGCCAAGGAAGGAATTTCCATAAATCATATAGACAATGATCCCGGTAACTGCGCCGCAGACACCGCCGTTGATGATGCCCAGCAGGATCTCTTTCCAGAAAGCTTTCCAGTACTTGGCGCGGGAGATATCATCCTGCGCTAATTGACGTACAAGAATGGACTGGGTCTGGGTCCCGGCATTGCCGCCCATTCCGGAGACAATCGTCATCGTCGAAGATAAAGCGACCACCTGTTCAATGGTTCCTTCAAACATCTTGACGGTCAGCGATGCTAAGAATGCGGTTGCCAAGTTGATCAACAGCCAAGGCAGACGCAGACGGATGGAATCCACAAGAGATGTTGTTAAACTCTCCTCTTTGGATACACCAGCCATCTCTAAGATATCTTCGTTGTACTCTTCAACGATAACATCAATGACATCATCAACCGTGATGATACCTAAGATCGACTTCCGATTGTTAATGACCGGGATTGCATTCAAGTCATAACGGGAAACCAATTTTGCGACAGCTTCCTGGTCATCTTCCGGATGGACCGAGATGACATTCTCATTCATGATATCTTTTAACGTTGTATTCTTCGGGGCCGTCAGGATCTGACGCAAGTTGCATGTCCCGGTCAATTGATGCCGTGCATTCGTCACATAAATGGTTTCAATGACTTCGGTCTTATTTGCGGTCTGCTTGATCTTAGCCATGCCTTCCGCAACACTCATCGTCTCCGGTAATGAAATATACGCGGTCGTCATAATACCGCCGGCACTGTCTTCCGGATACTGCAGCAGTGTGGTGACCTGATTTCGATCACCGACCTGCATCTGTTTGATCAATAACTTCCGCTGGGCATCCGGGATCTCACCAATCAAGTCGGCAATATCATCCTTCTGCATATAGCTGAATACTTCAATCAGTTCATCGTTGGTGATGGATTCCGCCATCCGGACAGCTTGTTCATCTTCCGCCTGTTCCAATACTTTTGCGAGATTCTCAACTTCCAGTAATGAACAGAGCTTCCACACCTGTTCATCTTCCAACTCCGGCAACAGCTGGGCAATATCAACAGCATTCACTTCTTCAATATATTCACTGAGTTCCGCTGCTTCGTTATCATTTAAGATACGGATCAGTTCATTCAATGTCATTGTCTCTGTCATATTGCGCCTCCTGTTCCTGTCCCTATAGAATACTTTCATTTTTGCCCTGAGGCAAACAAAAAGATGCCGAAACATCTTTTTATTTTTCCCTCATTTTACAGAATCCTTTTCCGATGCGGTTTTTTTCATTTTTGCCAGTTTTGCGACAGGCAGATATGCAAGCGCTGCCACAATTCCGCTCACGATATAGATGATTGGCGAAACATCCTGCGCATTGATCAAAAGAGAACCAATCTCCGGTCCGATGATCATCGGGATCATGACCATGAAGATCATCCGCATTCCTTCAAACCGGCCATGAGAATCTGCAGGAATCAGGTTCTTGAACATCGCTGTCGCAGCCACGGTCATGGACATCCAGCCGCCATACAGCAATGCTCTTGCGGCTAAGATCAAGATAATGTTCTTTGTCATGCCATGCAGAACTGCACCCAGCACAAAGAGCAGCGGTGCAATCCACAGTGCTTTGATACCTTTTCCAGAATCACAGACTTTTCCCGTCCAGATCGATGCGATGACCATCACTGGTAATCCAGCTGCAGTCAATAAAGTCGCATAAGTCTTAGAGATGCCCAGATAATTATTCGCAAAGATCATTTCATATGCGTAAGACACTTGGAACCCGCATAACAGAATACAGATGGACGCCAGTACTAAGAACAGTTTTGGATTCGCACGGAATGTCTGCATTTGAAATGCACCGAAGATCTGTTTCCAGACGCCTTCCTGATTGGCCTCTTGATTCGGCTTCAAATTGTTCGCATCCAGCATGCGGCTGCCGGCAATCAAGCCAGTCAAGCTGACCAAAGCGCCGATACTGATGAAGAACATTGCATAGCCGAAATGATCGATCACGGCACCGGCAAAGGACAGGATCACGCCCGAAATCAATGGTGCAATCTGAACAATGGCTGTGATCTTGCCGCGGTTGGTCTTATTGGAGATATCCGTCGTCCATGCATTGAAACAAGAATCGTACGCGGTCGAGCCGAAGAATGTCATGATACAGTCCATGATAACGACCATCATGCACTGCAGGAAAACACCGGGGAAGAATTTACAAATATAAAAGGCTGCCGTGCTGATGCCCCACAGAATATAGCCCCATAAGATAAATGGTTTCCGTTTGCCTGCCCGGTCCGACAATGTTCCCATATAAAATGTGGTCACCGTTGCTACAATCGCACTTGCACCATTCATAATCGCAATCGGCTGCGTATTGGTCGTGATCTCATCATACGTGAATGTATTGAACCATGCATTCTCAAGGCCCCAGGCAATCTGACCCAATACCGCTAATGATACAACAATCCAAAAGACATGTTTCTGCTGAAACCCTTTCGTTTCTGTTGTCATAGATTCACCTGCATTTCTCTTCTCTTTTTATTTTATTCCTTTCCTAAAAAAGAATACATCTTTCGATGTATTCTACTTTAGATTCTTGATCAGATTCTGATAGAACTGCACACAGCCTGGCAGACAATTCGTCTCAATGTTCTCATTGAGACCATGCATGCCTTTCATCTGTTCCGGTCCATAGATGACTGGAGCAAACCGAACAACAGTATCACAGATGTCCTGATAGTTGCGGGCATCCGTAGCACCTGTCATGACATACGGACTGACAGCTGTACCTGGGAACGTCGTATCAATCATTGACGCAAAGAATCGGAACGCATCACTTTCAATATCCACCGAATTGGACGCATCGGTTGCGTACATCACCTCTGTCTTTAAGCCATGTTTCTTAGCAAGACGCTGGATGATTGCTAAACTTTCTTCCATCCCTTGATGCGGAATGAAACGCATGTTGGCACCTAAAGTAGCTTCCTGCGGCATGACATTATACGCATCAGAACCGGATGCCATCGTAAAGGCAATCGTTGTCTTCAGCATCGCTCCTGCCTGTGCCGAGATGGAAGGCATCAGTTTGACCAGCAGCGGTTTGAACAGCCATGTATTGCCGAAGATATACCGCAGGCCAAAATTTGATGCGTATGGTGCCAATGTATTGAACATCCGTTCCACTTCTTTGGACATCTTTGCGCGGAAGATAGGATGTGTCTCTACCTCATTTACAAAAGACGCAATCCGGGCAAGCGGAGAATCCTTCACTGGCGTACTGGCATGGCCGCCATTGGACACCGCCGTGAACTTTACATCTGCTTTTCCCTTTTCAAACAGACCGACCATGGAGAAGTTTCCTGGGATGCCGCCCATCGGATTGGTAATAATCCCACCGCCCTCATCACAGACAAGGTATGGATGAACATTGCGTTTCTTCAGTTCCGCGACAATCTTGCCGCAGCCATCCCCTGCCCATTCTTCCGTACAGGAAGAAGAAAGATATACATCATTCTCCGGCACATAGCCTTCCTGCAGCAGTTCTTCCACGGCTTCAAAGAAGCCCATGACAGAGCACTTGGTATCCGACGCTCCTCTGCCCCAGACTTTGCCATCCGCAATGTCTCCTGAGAACGGTTCATGGCTCCAGGTTCCTTCTGCCGGTACAACATCCTGATGACTCATCAGGACTAAAGGATGCTGCGAACTCTTTCCTTTCCAATAGAACAGCAGGTTGCCATCGATCTCTGTCTTTTCCAGCTTGGCATGGACCAGCGGGAATAATTCAGCCAGGACTTGATGGAACCCATCAAACTTTTCTTTCTCATAGACATGCGGATACGATGTCGTATCGTACTGCACCATTTTAGACAGCTTTTCCGCACAGAGCTTTTCCTGTGCTGGATCTGGATGCGGCTGGTAGGTTGTCTTCTTCACTGGTGTACAGAGTGTATGGATCAAAGCAGCCAGCAGCAGAATGACAAGTACACCGAGCAGGATCAATAAGATGTATAACAGGATCATGCGGCATCCCCCGGTTTCTTTTTCGACCATGCAAGATAGGCTAATGCAATTGTGATGGCACCGGAAGGCAGGATCATCAAACTTGTCTGCGAAGTCAACGACGGCACAAAGATATACAGCAGTGTCATTAAGACAAGTGGAATCAGCGCAAGCTTGAGATTCTTCCGATAGTATTGATATGCCATTGCGCCAAACAAGGCTGGCACAACATTGGCGAAGGCTGGCTTCAGTGTCTCACTCTGCAGGATTGGCTGCAGCGGGATCAGCAGTAAGACACCCAATGCCAATACAACAATTGTAATCAAAGACGATGCCGCAATGGACAGCGTTGAGATGATCTCATTCTCACTGGTGCCGCTCTTGGTTCCCGCAATTTCTCTTGCGTTCATTGCACATGGAATCTTCATGTTGATGAGGTTGCCGGTAATAAAGGCAAGATAGCCGCCGCCAGCTCCCAGCATTGGTGTATAAACTAAAAATTCCACTACACTGGATACCGTCCAGACTAAGCCGACCGATAAGTATCCTTTCGCAATTGCCGAAAGATTTGGCATCGCGCCGATATACAGTCCAATGACAAAAGGAGCTCCTAAGAATAAGACAATACAGACAGCCGTAGAAATACGGCCAATCCAATGTGTTCCACGATCATATTTTGCAAGATATTCTTCTCTTGCGTTTGCATTCATGTTTGTATTTTCTGACATGTGAGTTCCTCCTAAAGCACAATGGCGGCAAGCATGCCAATCAGCATACTGCCCGCAATGGAAAAGCTTTCCAGCCATACCATGTGCTTCTTCTCTGCAAAGTATGTAAAGACAGCCATAACCAGTGCTGAGACGACCGCAACGATAATTGGCACATAGTCTCCCTGGAACGTGAACATTCCTTTGCCAGAGACAAAGCCGCCGATATAGCTTCCCATATAGGCACTGACTAAGCCAATGAACATTGCTGTCATTGCCGCATCCCCAAAGCCTTCTTTCTTTGCGGTTTCGCCACTGTCTTTCTTTTTGCCCTGCAGTTTCTTTAAATAGCTCTTATTAAAGAACAAGGACAGCACCATGCCCCAGATGATGCATAGGCTCATTAATAAAGCGATGGTTGTAAAGGCCTGCGGCGTCATCACAGACGCAGACAATTGACCAATGCCAACCTGTTCCGCCGCTGCTTCCGCGACCTGCGTTTCATAATGCAGCGCACCAATGACGGACAGACGCAGCCATGGCCATGGGGTTCCTAAGCTGCCCGATAAGGCAATGACACCCAGCAGAATACCGATACTTGGCAGAATCGAAAACGTTATACTGGAAGTCACGGCATAGTTCAGTTTCTTCTTATCCATGCCAATCGCGATGCCTGCTTTATATGCGCGGACCATAAAGACGACACAGACCAAGGCGACAAATAAAATGATCAGACCGCAGATCAAATACATCGGTGCACTGTTCAGTACTTCTAACATACTTCATCCTCCTCTTTCCCTTATAAAAAAGCACAGAAGGCATAGACGAGCATTCACTCTTCCTGCGTTCTGTGCATTTCTTTTTATTCAAACGGATGCTTGGAAGTCAGGTCTAGGACTTCTGCCTTGACTCTTGCCTTCAGTTCTTCATCATCCTTGTTCTTAACAACTTCTGCAATCCATTTACCGACCTGACGGAAATCTTCTTCCTTGAATCCCTTGGTCGTCATCGCTGCTGTTCCTAAGCGCAGACCGGAAGTGACATTCGGCTTCTGCTGATCAAATGGAATGGCATTCTTGTTCGCTGTAATGTTTACATCATCCAACGCTGCTTCTGCTTCTTTGCCTGTCACCCCCATCGACATCGTATCGACAAGGACTAAGTGATTATCGGTACCGCCGGATACCAAACGGAATCCTTCTTCCTGTAAGGTATTCGCTAATACCTGACAGTTATCCAGCAGCTGCTTGATATAGGTCTTGTATTCTGGCTGCATTGCTTCATAGAGGCAGGCTGCTTTTGCCGCAACAATGTGGCATAATGGTCCACCCTGAATACCAGGGAAGATTGCCTTATCTAATTGTTTTGCGTAGGCATCCTTGCACAGGATCATACCGCCTCTAGGTCCACGTAATGTCTTATGCGTTGTTGTTGTAACAAAGTCCGCATATGGGACCGGGCTCATATGATATCCTGTCGCAACTAAGCCGGCAATGTGTGCCATATCGACCATCAGCAGTGCACCGCAGTGATCCGCAATCCGGTGGAACTCTTTGAAGTCAATCTCGCGGGCATATGCCGAAGCACCTGCCACAATGATCTTTGGCTGCACTTCCATCGCCAGACGATCGACCGCATCATAATCGATTCGTTCAGTCTCTTTATCTACGCCATAGGAATGGAACTCATACAACTTGCCAGAGAAGGAAACCTTTGCGCCATGAGTCAGATGACCGCCAGCCGCAAGATCCATGCCAAGCACTCTGTCCCCTGGCTGCAGAACAGACATATATACACCCATGTTTGCCTGTGAACCAGAATGCGGCTGTACATTGGCATGCTCCGCACCAAACAGCTCACACGCTCTTGTGCGTGCCAGTTCTTCTACGGCATCCACATTTACGCATCCGCCATAGTAACGATGTCCGGGATAGCCTTCCGCATATTTATTTGTCAGGATAGATCCTGCCGCCTCTCTGACTTCTTTTGAACAAAAGTTCTCTGAGGCAATCAATTCAATATTATGATTCTGCCGTTCCTGCTCTTTTTCAATGAGCGCTTCCAATTCATGATCCTGCATATAGAGTGTCCTTCTTTCCATTGTTACTCTCTATTGTATTATAAAAACCGACAAATTCTCTGCGAACTTGCCGGTTTTTGTACAATTATTTTTGTGTAACAATCTGTCCTTTGCCAAGTGCCTTTGCTTGATAGAGCGCCGTATCCCCGTCGTGATAGACTTTTTCAAAATCTGTTTCCCCATTCTTACAGATGACACAGCCAATACTGACTGAAACGGGTTCCTTTACACCTGCTGGCAGATCCATATCATGGAACTTCTGCAGCAATGTTTCAAACCGTTCTTTACAGATGTCTGGATCCACTAGATCCACCGCATAGATAGCAAATTCATCCCCGCCTAAGCGCCAGACAACATCCGAAGTACGGAAGACGGAAGAAATCGCATTGGATACATTGCGCAGGATTTCATCCCCGACCTGATGACCGTAGACATCGTTGAAATTCTTAAAGTCATCAACATCCATGATAGCAAATGTGCCCAGTACCTTCTGTTCCAGTAAAAGTTTAGTCTTTTCTTCCCCTGTTTTCCGGTTCAGCAATCTTGTTAAGGCATCTTTTTCTGCTTCATGCTGCAGCATTACAAAGCTCTGTACACCTTCCACCCGTTCCACCAAAGTGAAGATGTTAGTGGAGATGCTCAGCAGAAGATAGATTGGCAGATACTTAATATCTGCTAAGAAGATATCAAACGGCTTCAGACAATAGCTGAGCAGAACAAAGATAGCAGTAAATACAACCTGATATCCTGCTAACCGCCATGGCTTATCAATAATAAAGAGCGGCAGGATACAGACGAAGATGACAATACTGATGGCCTGCTTCGTTGGATCAAAATATGTTCCCATCAGCATGGGACCCATTAAAAGAGGAATATCTGCCAGATACATATAGATACGGATATCTGGATTTTCTTTTGTGAGTAAATGCTTCGAAAAATAGTATAGAAAAACACTGTAGCTGAAAATCAGGATATGTCCTACCAAGAACATCCGGTACGCCGGCACCAGAACAGACGCAATGACACAGATGGCGGACAGCAGTACTGCTCCATTCGAAAAAATCACAAAACTATGCCGGTTCCGTGCATCGACCTCCACCCCAAATTGTTCGATCTTCTGATCCAGCTCCTTAAACCAATTCATAGAAAACACCCCTGGACTTTTCTCTTCTCAAATCATAACATACTTTTCTCTTTACACTTCGACCGTGATGCACAAAAAAATCCTCAAACATATGAGGATTCCTGTTTTTGTTCATTTTTGGAACATTACAATTTCTTTTTATAAATGTGGAATAAAAAAGCTAAGTACAACTAACAAAATAACGATGCCTGTCCAGAACAAGACCAATCCCATCCCAAAATGCACGGTTTTAGCGTCCCCGTTGAATCGTTTCATCTCTTCTTCTGTTAATGGGATGCTTTTGTATACATGTTCGAAATGGACAGATTCTTTCTGTTTCATAGAAAATGGCTGATTATTCACAATCAAATTCACTAGACTGTACTTTTCTTTCCATTCTTCATAATGTGCATTGGCATACGACTCAAACCCATCGGTAAAGAAGTGCTTTTCATATTCCGAGATTTCACCGGCATAGAATAGTTTTTCATCTGGAAATTGTTCAAAGATATGAAATACATCTTCGTACGGAACATGTGAATGAAGCAGATCGAATGCTTTTTTCATTTCATAGAGCGGATTCATCTCTAAATTGAGAATCACACCGTTTTTAATCTTCAGCTGCAGATGAAAATAGTAGCGGAAGGATGGGTGCAGCATGACTTTATAACGCCAGATGAGCCGGCGAGTCACCAGAAGCTTAGCATATTGGATATCCGTATACGGAATATTTAATGGCAGAGAGAACTCATTGCAGCTTTTCTCTGTATAAAATACTTTCACAAACCGCAACCGTGCAGGATTAAAATCCAATTTATTGTTGTATGGATTTTGCGGCCAGGTAAGTTCCAATCCTGTTACATAGACATCATTTACCGAAATACGGCAGAAGTTATATTCATCTCTCCAGGAAGAATAATCAGTATTCATCTGTTCTACAGCATCTTTCCCGCGCAGCATTTCATCGATACTCACCTGATAAATATCACTGAGCCGCAGCATGCTTAAAACATCTGGCAGGCTTTTGTTATTTTCCCAGCTGCTGATCGACTGCCGGCTGACACCCAGTCGAAATCCAAGTTCTTCTTGGGTAAGATGATTCTCTTCTCTGATTTGTTTTAAGCCGTCGTCAATTTCCATATCAGTTCTCCCTGCTTCCAGCATGACACAACTTTGTAGAAATAGGTGTCAAAATCACTTTACATCATTCCTTTTTTTACAAATCATAAAAAAGAAAACTGCTTTTACACAGTTTTCTTAGATTTCTGGGAAAGTGAGGATGACTTTGAACAGATCACCGTCAACTTGAAGATCCATTGTACCTTTCTGCAGTTCCGTCAAGCTCTGCGCAATGGAGAGTCCAAGACCATTTCCTTCCGTATTTCGTGAACTGTCACCACGTACGAACCGTTCTTTCAGCTCCTCCGCCGAGATATTCAGTGCTTCACGGGAAGTGTTCTTAAAGATAATTTCAGCCTTGCCGTCTTTTTCTGTCAAGTCCAGATAGACACGGGTCCTGTGCTGTGAATACTTGCAGATGTTATTGAGCAGGTTATCAAAGACACGCCACATTCTTCGGCCATCTGCCAAGATTCTCACCGGATGGTCCGGCTGGGTCGTAATCAGTTCCAGTTCATTCTTCTTGAACTTTTCTTCATATTCCCCTACTGCCTGTGTCAACAGAACATTGACCTCACATGGATTCAGGAGAACATCCAAATTCCCGGTAGATGCTTTGGAAGCCTCAATCAGATCTTCAATCAGTTTTTTCAACCGTTCGGACTGTCGCGTCAATACTTCCGTATATTCTTTGATCTTTGCATTCTCGCATGGTTCTTTTGATATAAGATCCGTGTAATTGATAATCGATGTCAACGGTGTCTTGATATCATGGGAGACATTGGTAATCAATTCTGTCTTCATGCGTTCGCTCTTCATCCGGTCATCGACTGCTTTGGACATGCCTATGGCAATATGATTCAAATTCTCTCCCGCCTGTTTGAGCGGGCCCTTCATCTTAGAAGTATCGACTTGATAACTGAGGTCACCGGATGACAGCATCTGTGTTCCCTTCAGCAGCTGCTTCAATACATTTGCCAGCCAGATACCAAAGCCAAAGACGATGCAGGTGCGGAAGAACCAGAACAGCATATTATTATCCGCACTGTAGAAAACAACGCCAAGGGCGTCCAGAAAGAAGAGACCAAGTAAGATCCAGACAGTTCTTGCCATCAGGCCGAAGCTGTTAAAGTAAGCAGCCACATTTTTAATGATCCACCAGATCACCGTATGAGACCAGAAGCCGCCTTTCTTGATGCGGACAGCAACATTCAAACAGCAGATGGTGATCATACAGCCAATGAAGATAAAGAGGGTTCCAACAAAATAGATGGTTCCTTGATTATTGGCTGCCATTGCATTGGCTGCGCTGACGAAGACCGCTGTCACTACTGTTGTTAGACCTCCCCAAAGAAGAATGTATAGATCTCCAGGGATCCGATAGGTCCAGTCCGTATGAATCTCTTCATCTTTTGCAGAGTGACCCGCAGCTTGGATCAAGAAGATAAAGGCCAAGAAACCAAGAATGAATACGCCAGCCGCAATATAGAAGATGGCATACTGAATCGAATACAAGGCCTTGGTAATCTGATGCCACATTTCATAACGGTCATGATATGGGAAATCACTATCAATTGTTACCGTTGCGGTATATGTAGGAACCGTATCAGAACGGTAATAGGATGATGTAGTATAGTCATATCTCTGTTCGACATCAAACTGGATCACATTTTTCGCAGTTGTCTTTTCATCCAGTAGGACTTTCCCGCTTTGATCAACAACCTTAAATGTTGCATTTTTAATCAGTCCACGTTCACTTGCGGTACTGTAGCTTCCACTGACCACTTCTTGAATGATACGATTCGCATCTTGATAACTCCCCGCTTCATTGATCATCACTGCTTTTTCAGCAGCCTGGAAGGTACTGTTGTAGAAATTATCTGCCTGGATGATCTTTGCGCCAATGCCAAGAACTGCTGTCACACACGCCATCGTCACTAAGATGATCCAGCTGACCACTTTTGCCCAAAGGGAATATTTCCATTTCTTATTTTTCATTTTCTTGTCTCCTCTTCCATTTTGTAGCCCTGGCCCCATACCACTTTCAGATACCGTGGTTCATTCGGATCAATCTCCAGCTTTTCTCTTAAATGACGAATATGGACAGCGACCGTTGTGCTTTCATTGCCAATCGGTTCATCTTTCCAAACTTGCTTATAAATATCTTTGGGGGAATAGACAATCCCCGGATGTTCCATCAAGAGCTTCAGAATATCGAATTCAGTCGGTGTCAATGAAACCTCACTGCCATCCAGTGTCACTTTCTTTGTGCAATTATCCAATTCAATGCCGGCAGTCCGTATTGTCTGCGGCTTCAGCGGTGCACTGCCAAGCTGTGTATATCTTCTTAACTGTGACTTTACCCGTGCACTTACTTCCACAGGATTAAATGGTTTGGTAATATAATCATCCGCGCCAACATTCAAGCCCAATACTTTATCGCTGTCCTCACTCTTTGCGGTCAGCAGAATAACCGGTACATTGGAAGTTTCCCGGATCTTCACCATAGCAGAGATGCCATCCATCTCCGGCATCATGATATCCATCAAGACCAATTGAATCTCATGTTCCTGCATGATCTGCAGTGCCTGTACGCCTGTATTTGCTTCGTACAGTACATACTGCGGATCATTTAAATAGATTTTCAATGCATGGACAATATCCGGATCATCATCACAGATCAGTAGATTGAACATAATTTCTTTCCCCTTTTGTTACTCATATTATAGGGTATCGTTTCCTTAAGAATCTACCGGACAAACCATTAAGATTTTCTTAAGATATCATAAAAAAACTGCCGAAGCAGTTTTCCTTTATCTTTATAACTTATGTAATCACTCAAATTTGATATATCGTTTTTAGCAATGTACTTCCTGTCTTTGTATGAAAGATCTGTTCCATTGCATTTTGTATATTCTCTTTGGAATATGAACTTTCATCCGCATTGACCAGATAATCTGCTTCTAATAATATTTGATAATCTTTTCCATCCACATTAGTATACGTATGATGATGTCCCACAAGATAAATGACACGCTTCTTCATTTCTTCTGGAATGGATTTGTCCTTCAGAAATTCTTCAGCTAAGATCGTACCTTCCGCTTCTTGATACTTGCCATTGGTATTTCCATATTTGATACGGCATAATGGGCAGGCAATATCATGGAGCAGTGCCGCAATCTCTAATGTCTTTTGTGTATCAGAATCTAATCCTTCTGCTTCGCCAATCGTCTTGGCATATGCAAAGACTTTCATGAAGTGATTGATGTCATGCAGGTTTCCCTTTGAGTACTGGATCATCTTTACAGTAATGTCTGATACATCCGTCATAATTCAGTCCTGTCCGTTTAGTCTTTTGACCATAAAGATATCGGCAGCATAGCTTCCATCATCATATTTCATACTGTGTTCCAGTCTGCCGTATTCTTGAAAGCCAACCGATTCATAGAGATGAATGGCTTTTGTATTGGCAGCCGCAACACACAGTTCTGCCTGTTTAAAACCCGCTTCTGCAGTTTTCTGTAAAAGTTCCGTCAACAAGATTCTGCCAATGCCCCTGCCGGTATCCTTTTGATACAAAGCAATGCCAATTTCACAACGATGCTGATAACGGCGGAAAGGTCCAACCGGGCTGAAAGATGCATTGCCGGCATGATGACCATCTACAAAGCTAATCAAAAGCAGACTGTTTGGATCATCGACATTTTTTTGGACAAAGGCTTCTTCCTCTTCCTGTGACAGATGGATTTCATCCGGATTGCGCAGCAGGTATGGTGTCTCTCCTGCTGTAATCTTTACATATTCTGTCATGCATGCAGCATCGTTCTTTTCTGCACTGCGGATTGTCAGAATCGATCCATCTTTTAATGGAAACTGTTTTTCTTCATATCTCATACACATACCCCGCACATTGATATTGGCATCATTCTACTACAGAATGATTCTAAAAGTTTATCAAAGTGTGATTGTATGTTCGGTAATACTTGGGTCATGATTCGCCAATACTTCGATGCAGTTTGGATCTTCACGGCAGGCAATCAGCCAGGCAAGAGACTTTTCAGCCTGTGCATTGTCTACGGTAAAGCCAGGAATTCTTCTTCCTTCAAAGGATGCCTGCAGGTATGCAGCATCATCTGCCAGAATCATATATTTTTCTTCTCCCGTGATCTTTACAGAGAAATGGCCATGACTGTGCCCTGGGGTATTGATCAGCAGTACACTTCCATCCTGAAATACATCATACGATCTGCCAACAGGTCCGATTCCAGTTGGCACATAGTCAAACGGCTCAATCATCACAATGTTTGTCCAGGTATCGACATACCGCAGCTTCAGCTTTTTCGCGTCTGCCATTTCTTCCCGTGCCGCATAGAATCCTTTGGCATGTTTCACCAAGCGCAGACCGCTGGTATGGTCAAAGTCCATATGACTCAGATAAACAGCTTTCATATCGATATCCTGCAAGCCACAATTCTTCAGCTTGCTGTCGACTCCCTCATCCTTCGAGATGATTGGACCGCTGATTTTGTCGACCATTCCCATCTTTTCCATTGGGCGGATGCTTGCATACTTCGTATCCCATCCCGTATCAATCAGGATGTTTCCCTTCGGGTGTTCAATCAAATAACAGGAAACCGGTAAGATCATCTTTTTGTCTTCGCCACGGAACAGACCTGTCACTGCCAAAGGGTTGTTTTCATGCAACGGAATTGCCTGATCCACTTTGACGGCACCAGTATGGAAGACATGGACTTTAATCATAATCGCCGCTCCGGTCCGGAAGAGACTTCATGATTTCTTTTGTCTGTTCAAGAATACGGATCAGCCGGTCAAGACTCTTGGTATCTGGATCAAAGTAATAGTAATTCTTGGTTGCTTCTTTCCGCACTTTTAAAATTCCCGCATCTTTTAAGATCTGCAGATGATGGGATACTGCCGGTCGGGATAAATGCGTCTTTTCCGTAATATCTCCTACCCGTACGCCAGAGCAGTTGCCCATCTGCATCATTTCGATGATCAGATGCTGACGATTCTCATCCCCGAGAGCGGTCAAGATTTTTTGCGCTTTGATGAAATCATCCGATAATGCGGATACTTCTTTTTTCTGCTTCGCATTCATTATTTCACCTTCCTGCCAGTGACTGCCTCAAAGTGATATTTCACAATCCCAAGATCCATCTTGGTATAGAAACCCGAGCCTTTCACAGCAGCGGATACTTCCTCGCCATTTAAAGTGAAGTAAAACTTCTGCTGGTTTGTAGCAGTTGGTGCAAGCATGACTGCTTCCATGCCTTTTGCAAACCATCCTGGCATGTTTTCACTGCAGCTGCATACTTCTTTTAACTCTTTCATATGATGTTCTACACCTTGCGTCATCCCATAGCCTAGGGCAATCAGACACACCTGTTTTTCTCCAACATCGACGATTGCCTTGCTTTTGCCATGCGTCATTGCGACCCAGCAGGTATTTAAACCCATCTCCTGTGCAGCTAGTACAAGCTTTTCTCCATAGTACCCCGCTTTTACATCCAGGGATGCATCTTTCTTGCCAACCAGAGCGATATAATTGCCGACTCCAGAGAATGTTCCGTAATGCGCCATAAAAGAATTGAAGCAGGTTGGCTCATCAAAGAGAATCTGTATATGCAATCCAGACTCCCGATTGCATTCCTCGACCATCTGCTGCAGCTTTCCTCTTTTTTCTTCTTCAATCTTTTGATCACTATACTGACGGACACTATGCCGTTCCTTCATTACTTCTAATATTTCCATATCAAGTCTCCTTTTCGTTTAAGTGCTTAAACGAAATATAGCATAAATTTTTTTCAATTGTTCATTGGTAAAGAAAATCGAGACCAACAAAAAACGTGAACAATGCAAATGTTCACGAATTTACTTACCATAGGGATCAAAATGCTCTGCTTTTGACTGAAATTCTTTGATCGAACAAATCTTATTCTGATCCGTAAATTCAATCATTGAAA
>Ga0183101_1000578_pt6 | contig 17497 bp, 16 predicted proteins | sample Biomet3_FD_127790 | JGI IMG/M metagenome (GOLD analysis project Ga0183101, IMG submission 127790) | Microbial communities from bioreactor (seeded with sewage sludge) at LBNL, California, USA - Biofuel metagenome 3 | ecosystem: Engineered > Bioreactor > Anaerobic > Unclassified ... | reverse complement strand
AATATATAACCTGATCAAAGGTTTTCTGCTGACCAGTCAGCTACAGCCTGGACCCAGGTTTTGAGCCTGTCAGAAGTGCTGAGAGGAGGAGTTCCACAACCAAGCATACTTGCCTTTGCTCCGCCGTCAAGAGCGTTCCTGACCGCTTCCGTGATCTGTTCTTTACTGCCTTCTACCATAAGGAGGGGAGTAATGTTTCCAATAACAGGTACATCACCTGCAATTTTTGTAGCCTCACTCATTTTGACTGCCTGTTCAATACTGAGACAGTTTGCCCCTGTGGCTGCCATACCCTCAACAATAGGAGTGGTATTCCCGCAAATGTGAAGTTCCCAGGGACAACCCAGGGAATGAACAAAGTCTCCGATCTCCTTTTCTGCCGGAACCGCGACTTCGTAATAAAACTCAGGCATTACAAGATTAGGAGATGCTGATGCATCGGAATAGTAAAGAATATCTGCGCCAGCCTCAACACAGGCTCTGGCATAAATCCTGTTGATCTCGAGGGCAACAGAGATCCAGTTTTTCATCTTCTGCATCTGTTTTTCCTTCTGAAGGCATTTAATGCTGAGCACAGAAAGATTTTCAGCTCCCATAAGGTCTCCTGCAAGTGTCACAGGAGCAACAAGAAAAGCAGTCACAGCTGCATCCGAGAATTTTTCTTTTGCCAGCTTGATAGCAGCAAGGGTTGTCTTCACATACTTATCTTCAAGGAAGTTGTCGTATTTTACATCTTCTGGCTTGCTAAAAAAGCTTCTTACTGAAGGCTGAATATCGATTCTTCCCATCTTTACTTCAAGGTTAACAGCATGAGACTCTATAAACATACCAAAAGGCACGACAACATTATCAAGTCCGGCATCAGTGTGCATAAGGCCTGCTGTATTGACCATCATCTCTGGATTTGAATGATAATCAGGCCAGATACCTCCGCTTTTTTCGATATATTCTTTGACCATAGTAGAGCCTGTAACTACAGGGACCCTGTCAACCTGCTTTCGGTTGAGCATTGCAAGGACTCTTTCTTTTGAGGTCATCTCAGCTACCATTTTATAGCTCCTATTTCTTTTTGTCCTTTTTCTTTTTGTTAATGTTTAAAGCAAAAGAATTAGTTTCGGAAAATAAGATGTATAAGTATTCAATCCCATCTTGCACTCTCAGAAGGATAGTTTGATACAGATGACTTCAGCCAACTTGCTGCACTAGAGGCGTCATTGGGGGAAGCATCTGCCCCTATCTGAGAAGCATATTTTGTTGTTATCGGAGCGCCGCCGACCATCACCAGTAACTTGTCCCTCATACCTTCCTTTTCAAGCATCTTAATGACTTTTGGCATTTCGGCCATGGTAGTGGTCATCAAAGTACTCATGGAGATCGCCGTTGCCCTGTTTTCCTTTGCAGCTTCAATAAATCTTGAAGCAGGGACATCATTTCCAAGATCAACACAATTGAAGCCATTTGCGCTGAGCAGGGTTTTTACAATGTTTTTCCCTATATCGTGGACGTCACCCTCAACCGTACCGATGACAACAGTTAAAGGTTTTGAAGCTGTATTTTCTTCCTGCTTCAGATAAGGATTAAGGAGATCCATACCGCCATACATTGCACTCGAAGCTATCAAAAGCTGAGGCACAAAAGCTTCTCCTTTCTCGTATTTCGCACCAATAAGGCTCATGCCTTTAGCTAACCCCTCAATAAGGGTCTTAAATGGATTAAGCCCTGCCTGAATTGCCACCCTTGTCCAGCCCTGGGTCATTTCTTCCTCACCTTCCATCACGAGAAGGGAGAGTTTTTCAAGAGTGATTGCTTCCACATCAGCCCCAGTTTTTAAAAGTATCTGAGTAAGTTCTTCAATTTTGTCCAGATCTTCATCTTCAGCTGCTTCATCAAGCTCTTTTATTAATTTCTGGACTTTTTCCGGCAAATCATCCATTTTGACACCTCTTTAAACTTGCACTAAGTATGCTGTGTTTAAAAACTCAATAATCTCTACGTGCATACTAAAATGTATTAGGAAAAGATCCGGATCTTCCCGAGTTTTTATGACAAACAAGTGAATATAGGCTTCAAAAATAGATATAGTAGCCGCTATCAGAAAAACGAATATCTTCAATAAAAGATATTGCTTAGTAAAATAAAAATAAGCACTAAAAAATCATTTTATTCAATAAATCAAGCAATTTCAAGTAATCAAGTAGTATGGACAAAATTACAGAGTGGTTTTTCAAAAGAGAGCCAATATTAAAAAAGAAAGAATAGAGATTAAAACAAGAGTCCTTGAATAATTGATCCGTGAATTCTGTAAAAGTCCGTCATAAAACCTGAGTTATTACTTTTTTATTCGGTCATTTACAGGATTAACGCTGTTGATTTTCAGCATGTATTGGTTTCGAAAGAGAAAACAAACTTAATTACTTACAGTTGCATGGAGGAAATACTATTACACTAAATACAAAAAGAAGCAGTAATTTAGCAATTGAAGAATAACAAAAAGAAATGCTTCCAATGTAGTAAAAAGGAAGAACACATCTAAAATATGGAAGTATTCGGTAGAAGAAAAAGCACTCCACCGAAGAGAAATTTAATTTTCTTCAAAGTTGGAATAGGGTATTCAGACCAGTGTATGAACCACCACTACAGAGACCCCATATAGCAACAGCAAAAGTATAATCTGAACGAAAATAACATCCAGATAATAGGCCCTGGACCTTATTCCTCTCCTTTGAGAATTGTCTGCAGAACTGTCAAATCCCATATTTTTACGAGTGGGTTCGATCTGAGACTTTATTCCTTCACTTATCTTTTTATTCTGTTCCATATGAGCGTTTATCACTTCTTCCAAGTCAGTCACCTCCTCAAACCTGTGTTTTTGAACAAGGGTTTTAAGGTGTTTCCTTACTTTTTAAAGCAAAATGCTTTTTAATTTCCCAGAATGATAGAATTTTTTAGGAGATTTATAGAATTCTGTTCCAATCAAGAACTCTGGTTTTCCTATTTTATCTACAATTTCATATCTTACTCCTAAAATTCTTTTACTTCTCAACATACTATAAACTGGGATGTTTCACCAATCAAACGGGGACTATGGTCGGCACTATGTATGTGTAAATGACATAAAAGATCACCACAAACATGATGTGCATAAAGACCATGTCCACATGCCAAGGCTTTACTCTGAATTTCGCTAGATCCGCCTCCTGAAGAGTATTTACAATCATTGAATTCTTCCAAATGCAAGACCAGTATACTCTAAAAATGTCTTACAGTTGCAGGCACGATAAACACGCAAAGAGCATTATCTGGTCCTTATCAAACTTAAGCAGAATTGATAAGCAGTGCGACGACAAGACCGAAGATAACAATGGTTTCCGGAATGACAGTAAGGATCAGGCCCTTACCGAATAATCCTTCGTTTTCTGCCATTGCACCGATTGCTGCTGTACCAATATCTTTTTCAGCTACTGCAGACGCAAGTCCTGTTAATGCGATTGCAATTGATGCACCGACTGCTTTTGCTCCTGCTGCGTCCAGGAATAGATTTGCTGTTGCACCATCTACCAAGTTTTTATTCCTCCGTGTATTTTCTTATGTCCAAATGGGTTGAATTTTTTGCACTCTCTTTCATAGAATTTTCCAAAGAATTCTACATATTGAAACCTGAGTGCATGCAGTCCGGGAGCCATAATACCCAGAACGGTGTTAAGAGCATGTCTGAGTATAAATACGATAATTGCAGCTATTGCCGCGAAACCAATCTTAGAATGATCAGGCCAGACCATTCCGAAGGCGACGTCATTGACTATAAATTGGGGGTAATAGTCTCAGATGTTCCTGCTGTTCGAAAGGCTGTTAATCCGTTTTCGCACTATTGCTAACCGACCAGCCAAGAACATAGACATGCACCTGTTATCGAAAGGCATAAATTTGTCGTAAACGAAATTTCTCCCCGACAGCAAGTGTTTGATTGTAATGCAAGGCATATATCTTTGCATATTATCTTAATAAGATAATAGATATAGATTGTATTTTAACTGATATAAATCTTTCCAACAGTTAGAAAAGGTTTAAAAACCCGATATCGTGACCCCATAAATTATATACTATCCATATGCCTGCCATGACTATCTCTGACTAAACGGAATTTTGTTATGAAGAAAACCATGCTTGTTCTTTTCAAAAAGGCAGTGTTAGCTTTAAGAAAGATCAAAAATCACATAACTTTTATAAAATGTCATGCTCAATATACCTTCAATATCACCTTGAAGAGGCTCATGCATGGAAGATCCTGTTATCTCAAAAATAAAGAGTCAATTCGATAAGAAAGGAAATCCGGCAAAGATTCCGCTGATGAGCGGGAAAAAATTTTTTGAAGCCCGATCCGAAACGGATGGAGTCTATGTTGACAACCTGAAAAAAGAACCATTTCTCCCCTGGGAAATCTTTACCGAAGCTGTCAATTGTATAAAGGAATATGGCGGGAAGGTAAAGAAAGGAAATGCGACAAACTCGAGATTGGGAGATCCAAATCTTGGCCTTGATACCCTGGAAGGTTATATTGCCAGTAAAGTTTACGGCTGCAAGATAGGCGATCCCGTACTTAAGAGAGTTACTCCTGTAGCTTCTGTCCTTGCCTGGGCTGAAATTTGTGAAAACGCCCGGGGGCAGATCGGGCTCCTTTCTGAGGAAAAAGAACTGCATACTTCTGAAAGTAAAAAAGAAACTTCTCCGGCTTTTACCGTTGAAGAGAATAAAGAAGGCTCAGCAATGGACTCTGTTTATAGCCAGCCTGACAGCAAGTTGACAGAAATGAGCAAACTGGAAGCTGAGCTTGAGGAAAAAATCCAGAAAATAAAAGAACTTGACCAACAGGCTGCAGGCAGGGAAGACGAAATCGAAAGGCTAAAAACAGAACTTGGAGCACGTGAAAAAACTCTATTTGATAATGATTCGGAATTTCAAGCCTTTCAGGAAAAGTTTAAGGAAAAAAGTGAAGAAGCCCAACGCCTTGAGTCCAGAATCATAGAAACAGAAAACGGGATTAAGGATCTTACCGAGGAACTCAGTGAGAAAGTGGAAAACATAAAGATCCTTACAGAGGAACTTTCAGCAAAAGAAAGAGAAGTAGGAGAGCTTGATGAAAGTATTTCCATAAAAGATAAAGATCTTAAGACCCTGGCTGAAGAGGTTATTACAAGGGTTGGGGAGATGAAAAAAATTGAAGAGAAGCTTACCTTGAAAGAAAGAAAAATAAACACTCTGGAAACTATGCTTACCACAGCCGAAGAAAAAGTAACAACACTTGAGAAGCAGCTCTCAGCCTTTGAAGGAGAAGAAAAACTGGCAGTTCAGCTTCGAGAAAAAGAAGAATTTATAAAACAGTTAAAAGGAACCCTCGCAAGTAAAGAGGAAGCTTTTTCGAGGGTTAGTGAGGAAAATCGGAAATATAAAATGCAGCAAAAACTGGCATCTGAGGGGTTAAGACAGATAGAAGAACAGAAAGCCTCAAAAAAGTGGTGGAAGCGCCTGTAAACCCACCTGAAGAATAGTCAGAATTCTTCTATTTAAATTTTGTTCATTCGCGGCCGCTCCGGGCCTGATGTCAGAAAAGAGCTGTGAAGTAAGTGAAGAATCATATCAGGGCTAATTTTTCTTATATGTGTAATTTCACATATTATTTCTTCTTCGGTTCTTCCCTGGACTTTCAGTTCGTTTATTTTTTCAAGCACGTAAGCGGGTATTACAAAGTAATTGTTAAGATCATGCCAGTGCCCGCTCACATCCCCCTTTACCAGATGAATACCTGAAGAAGCGAGATACATCTTGATAAATTTAGAGAGTCCTTCGTAGGAAGATGCGGGAAGTTGAAGTAACTCAATCTCAGGACATGTCTTGACCAGACTAAAAAGATCTCGATCCGAAGGTCTAAAAGCAAGATGTACTGCTTTCTCCTCTGCCTCCAGGCTGGAAATCTCATCCCTGCTTGTTACGACTCTGATACGTACACTACCTAGCCCCATTTATGCTCCCTTTTCTATCTAAGTATGTATCATTTATTTAATTTTGTATTTCAGTCTTTCTAATCAAATTTCAGTACAATAAAACTATGTATACACAAAATTTTCTAAAAAAGATTGAATGCGTAGAGAGATACTGAAACTATGCTAAATCTAAACCTTTATGAATAATTATAAACATATTTACTAAGAAATCGCATGTCCGACTAACAGAAAAGTTTTTAAGCGGGCAGAAAAGTTTTTAAAACTTATTCTCAGATTTTATGCTCAACCCTGCCGCAAGAGCTTGCCCGAATGAAATACATCCGTCTCCGCAGGGAATCTGGCGGTGGGCCAGGAATTCAAAACCCGCCTCTGTAACAGTTCTTGCAATGCACGAAGTGATGTGATTGTTATAGGCAACTCCTCCACTAAGACCTATCTTTTCAAGCCCCCTTTTTGCGGCAAGAGAGATGGCAAGTTCTGAAATTCCCGTCGCAAAGCTTTCCTCAACTGCAAAAGCAAGATCAGCAGGAGAGTACTTTCCGGAAAGCTCATATGCCCCTAGAAGAAGCTCGGTGGTGTCAAGTAAAGGAACTCCAGAGTCTTTATCATTCTTGAAAACGATAGGAAGATCTACAGCGTGAGTACTCTTTGTTGCGGCAGATTCGAGTTTCATTGACGGCTCCCCATCATAGGTTCTCATCTCGCAGATCCCGAGCAGGGCAGCTGCTGCATCCAGTACTCGTCCTGTACTGCTACTTCGAGCAACATTTACCCCGGTTTCAAGCTGTTTCATTACAGTTGAAAACTCCATAGCTCCTTTCGGAAAAGAAAGAGGAAGTTTTTCCAATTCTGTTCTCCCAAGTTTCTCAAAAAGAATCCCCAAAACCATTCTTGAAGGTATCTTCGAGGCAAGGTCTCCACCTGGCATTGGTTGAGGGAGTAAGTGCCCAATACGTTCGTATCCGAAGTAAGAGGATTCAAAGAGTTCTCCTCCCCAGACTGTACCGTCAGTGCCATATCCTACGCCGTCAAGGGCAATTCCGAGAATTCGAGAATCCAGGGGGAGAGAGTTATCAGCCATAAGCGCTAACATGTGAGCATGATGATGCTGAACCTGAAGAGTGCCCTCCCCTCCCATCTTTAGTGCAAAACGTGTTGTGTTAAATGCAGGGTGCAAGTCACAACCCCAGTAAAGGGGCTCGATTCCGGTAAGCTGGATAAGATGCCTGACAACCTCGGAGTGATACCTGAAGGTTTCTACATGACTGGTATTTCCTATATACTGAGAAACATAGGCAAGCTTTCCTTTTGCCATAGTAACCGTTGAATTCATTTCAGCCCCCACGCCTATAGAAGCCTCAACTTCGAAAGGCAACTCTACGGGCTCAGGTACAAAACCGCGGGAACGACGAATAAAGGCCGCCTTTCCATTCACAACCCTGATAACCGTATCATCATTCCGGTTTGCAATAACTCTGTTGTGCAGCAGATAATAATCGACAATCCCTTTAAGTTTCTCAAGCGCCTCTTTATTCTCAACAACCATGGGCCTTCCTGGAAGGTTTGCCGAGGTCATAACATATACTGCATCAGGTACGCAGTCAAAAAGCAGATTCTGCGTGCCTGTATAGGGAAGCATAACCCCTATATTGTGCAGGCCAGGAGTAACCGATTCTGCCAGGCTGGATTCTTTTGACCTGGGAAGCACAGTAATAGGCCGGCGGTAAGAAGTTAAATATTCCCTGCCTGTACCTTCAAGTTCTGTAAAGGTTTCCGCAACGGCGGCATTTTTTGCCATGACCGCAAAAGGTTGTTCAGGGCGCCTTAACCGTCTCCGAAGCTCCTTTACAGGGTCCTCCTTCCGCGCATTGGAGGCTATATGAAACCCCCCAAATCCTTTTATAGCAAGAATTGAGCCCTGTTGAAGGAGATCCGAAGCATGTGCAATTGCTTCATAACCCTTTACCAGGATATTTCCTTCGGCGTCCGAAAGCCAGATTTCTGGCCCACAATTTGGGCAGCAGACAGGCTGGGCATGATATCTTCGGTTGAGAGGGTCTGTATATTCGGTTTCACATTCCGGGCAAAGAGGAAAATCTGCCATAGTGGTATTTTCCCGGTCATAAGGAAGAGTTCGGACAGTTGTATATCTAGGTCCGCAGTTTGTGCAGACTGTAAAAGGATAATGGAAATACCTGGAAGAAGGATCAAAAATCTCAGACCTGCACTGTTCGCAAATAGCCGTATCAGGAGGAATTATGGAATTTTCAAAAACTCCCGATTCGCTGGGCACGATACTAAATTTCGAATACCCGAAAAATGGGATATTTTTTGCTTTGATTTCTTTAACTTTGGCTAGAGGAGGCTTCTTTTCAGGGAGTTCTTTAATGAAATTATCAAGGCTTTCCTTATTTCCTTCTATAAGGATTTCCACATAATTTCCAAGATTTTTCACATATCCGAAAAGTCCGTGGACTTTTGCAAGCTGATATATAAAAGGGCGAAAACCTACCCCCTGAACAGTACCGGTAATATGAAGAAGCCTTGCTTCGTTTTGCATATAAAATAGAGATTACTGTTTGTCGTTAAAATAGCTTTCTAAATAATAAAAGTACCTGGCAGCATGTAAATAGATTCAAACTTCAAATATACAGATTGTAAGCAAGAGAAGTACAGATTGTAAGCACAGAAAAGTATAGATTTCAATTCAGTAAGACCAGGGTAAACGATAACATTTTTTTAAGATACTCATAAAAATTATACATTAAACTAAAATAAATCCAGATAGAAACAAAAATCTGTGGCTGAATTCAGGATAATTCTGATCCTGAATTCATATCACATATATGGAGAAATTGTTCGTATCATAATGATGAACCCCAAAATCATCATCAAAAGGGAAATCCTCCAGGCCACCTGCAAAAGGCGGGCCTGGTTTTTGGGTTCACCTAACTTAAATACTGCTCTTTCAACCAAATTTGGTTGATCGTCACACGCAGTCATTTCAAATCAAGCTTGATTATTTCATTCTCTCCTTGACTCTCTTCAGCCTGGAAGTACCTTCTCTTTCCATCTCTTCGAGGGTAAAACGAATGTACTTCATGGTTGCAATGAGGTCCGGAATAACTTTGAATTCAAGAGCGTTTACACGTCTCTTGGTCTTCTCGATTTCATCAAGAAGTCTTTTCATTGTTGTTTCCAGCTCTGCTGCCGTGATAATCTTTTCTACCAGGATCTCATAGGCATCCGCGGACTCATCAATATACGAATTTGTCCCAACAATACCGTAACCTCTCTCAACAAGAGATTTGTGGACACCTGTAGAACTGATTTGTGGCACCACAACACCCATGATGTTGTGTCCTGAAAGCTGAATTTCTGGAGATTCCTTTGCTGTAAAGGCAGTTGACTTGACTGTAACCATTCCGTTTACAGCAGAGGCAAGATTGATTTTTTCTGCAGCGTTTAGATAGGCAGCGTCCAGTTCGGTTCTGACGTTCCTTGCCTCGTTAAGAATCTTAAAGAACTCAAGAATAAGACCATCTCTCTTCATCTTAAGGAGCTTGTGCCCACTTTCAGAGAGCTTGATTTTTTTCTTGAGCTCAATCAGCTCCGACCGAGTTGGTTTTACGTCTTGAGCCATGGTAATCACTGACCCTTTCTGTGTGCAGGATGGTATTTCTGGATGTATTTGTTGTCAATCCTACCCAGCTGGTTTTCAGGCAGGTGTGCAAGGATCTTCCATCCAATGTCCAGAGTGTCTGCAATTGTCCTGTTTTCGTTTCTGCCCTGTGTAACGAACTGCTGTTCGAAAAGGTCAGCAAACTCAAGGAACTTGACGTCTCTCTCAGACAGAGCTTCTTTACCGACGATAGCCACGAGACCTCTCAGGTCACGCCCTTCTGCATAACCTGCATACATCTGGTCAGAAACTGCCTTGTGGTCTTCCCTTGTCTTGCCTGCTCCGATACCGGAGTTCATCAGCCTTGACAGGGACGGCAACACATTAATTGGCGGGTAGATACCTTTCCTGTGCAGTTCTCTTGAAACCACAATCTGCCCTTCGGTAATATACCCGGACAGGTCAGGAATCGGGTGGGTAATATCGTCACCAGGCATAGAAAGAATCGGAATCTGGGTGACTGATCCCTTTGCGCCCTTTACAATACCTGCGCGCTCATAGAGAGTTGCAAGGTCAGTGTACATGTAACCAGGATACCCACGACGACCGGGGATTTCGTTACGGGCGGCACCCATCTGACGAAGAGCTTCTGCATAGTTGGTAATGTCAGTCAGAATGACAAGTACGTGCATGCCGTGTTCGTATGCCAGATATTCAGCTGCAGTCAGAGCCATACGCGGAGTGACTATACGTTCGACAGCAGGGTCATCTGCCAGGTTCAGAAACACAACAGCCCTTTCAAGAGCCCCGGTCTTTTCGAAGTCGCTCATGAAGTACTGGGCTTCTTCATTGGTAATACCCATTGCTGCAAAAACTACTGCGAAAGCAGATTCAGATCCTGGCACAGCAGCCTGCCTTGCGATCTGCAGAGCAATTTCGTTGTGTGGGAGACCTGAAGCTGAGAAAATAGGCAGTTTCTGTCCACGGACAAGGGTGTTTGTTCCGTCTATTGTGGAGATACCTGTCTGGATGAAATCCTTTGGAGGCAGCCTGGCATATGGGTTCATTGCAGCTCCGTTGATGTCCAGAAGCTGGTCAGGCACAATCCTTGGCCCACCGTCAAGTGGTTCTCCTGAACCTGAAAGGATCCTTCCGAGAAGGTCAATGGATGCAGGGAGCTTCAGGGTTTCCCCTGTGAAGACTACACCGCACTCCTTGTCCAGACCAGTAGTACCTTCAAAAATCTGGATAACCACTATGTCTGAAGATGAGTCCAGCACCTCGCCTCTGCGGGTGGTCCCGTCAGGCATGTTGATAGTAACAATTTCTTTATAGCCTACAGGCTCTGTTTTTTCAACAAAGACAAGCGGTCCTGCAATCTGAGTGATTGTCTTATACTCTTTTACCATATTTACCTACCTCTCAGGGATGCAAACTCTTTATCCATCTGTGCCAGGACAGCGTTCAGAGACTCATCAAACTTCTCCTCATACTTGACCTTAGCAAGCACATTTTTGGATTCAAGCTTGAGAATTTCAGGTACAGGAACACCTGATTTCAAGGCATCCATTGCAGCGTCTCCCCATTTCATGATTGCCTTAAGGATCTTGTACTGCTGATCGAACGGGCTGTATGCATCTATTGGGTGGAATGCATTCTGCTGCAGGAATATTTCCCTGATCATACGGGTGATTTCAAGCAAAAGCTGCTGGTCGTCTGGCAGAGCATCGGAACCTACAAGCTGCACGATTTCCTGCAGTTCGGATTCTGTCTGGAGCATTTCCATTGCTCTTTCTCTCAAAGCCACAAAATCAGGAGCCACGTTCTCTTCAAACCAGCCGGTAAGACTGTCTTTGTACAGACTGTAACTGTTCAGCCAGTTAATAGCCGGGAAGTGCCGCCTCTGAGATAGTTTGGCATCGAGAGCCCAGAACACTTTTACGATACGCAGGGTATTCTGTGTAACAGGCTCTGAGAAGTCACCGCCAGGTGGAGATACTGCTCCAATAACAGTAATGGAACCTGTCTCACCGCAAAGACTCTCCGCAACCCCGGAACGCTCGTAGAATTCGGCCAGCCTTGCAGACAGGTATGCTGGGTAACCTTCTTCACCAGGCATTTCTTCCAGACGGGAGGAGATTTCTCTCATGGCTTCTGCCCACCTTGAGGTGGAGTCTGCCATAAGGGATACGTCTAATCCCATGTCACGGTAGTATTCTGCAATGGTGATTCCGGTATACACGGATGCTTCTCTTGCGGCCACAGGCATGTTTGAAGTGTTAGCGATAAGAACAGTACGCTCCATAAGTGGGCGCCCGGTCTGAGGGTCTTCGAGTTCAGGGAATTCGCTCAGAACATCTGCCATTTCGTTTCCGCGCTCACCACAACCAATGTAGACCACAATTTCGGTATCACTCCATTTTGCAAGCGACTGCTGAGTAACTGTCTTTCCCGATCCGAAAGGTCCGGGGATTGCAGCCGTTCCGCCTTTTGCCACAGGGAAAAGCCCATCAAGGATTCTCATTCCTGTAACCAGAGGCCTGGTTGGAGTAAGTTTTGCCTTCACAGGTCTGGGTCTTCGAACAGGCCACTTCTGCATCATCTGCAATTCGGTCCCATCAGTCAGAGTACAGACTGTGTCCATTACCGTAAAGTTTCCGCTCTTGATGTCGGCAATCGTACCTGAGATGTCAGGAGGCACCATGATCTTATGTTCAATATTCACGGTTTCCTGTACAACACCAATTACGTCTCCACCTTTTACGGAATCGCCCTTCTTGACAATGGGTTTGAAATCCCAGAGTTTCTTGTGGTCAAGCCCATCTGCAGTGACACCTCTGCCAATGAAACCGCCTGTCCTTTCGAGCAGAACATGCAGAGGCCTTTGGACCCCATCATAAATACTGGAAAGAAGACCCGGGCCAAGTTCCACGGACAGAGACGACCCTGTAGATACACAGGGTTCCCCTGGCTTGATACCTGCGGTCTCTTCGTATACCTGGATGATGGTCTTGGGCCCTAATATCTGAATGACTTCACCCATTAAACCTTCATTACCGACTTTGACCAGGTCATACATTTTTGCCTGCAAGCCGATGGCGGTGACGACAGGCCCAGACACACGATAAATTTCACCTTTTACTTCCACAGATCAACACCTACCGCTTGTTTTATCTTATCTCTTAGATTTGAGCCTGATCCACTGCCTCCCAGGGCTACTACTGTAGGCTGGACAGACTCATTCAAGTTTTTCCTTAAAATTTCCGGCAGATTACCAATGTCATCATTATGCATTACAAGAATCCCGACACTTTTGTCTTCAAGCACAGATTTTACTACGGACTCAGTGGCTGCAATATCTGCGGTTTCATAAACCTTCCTGACACCAGCCAGTCTGAATCCTGTAACAAATTCGCTCTTTCCGATCACCGCTAATTCCATTATATAACCACCAACTGGTCTTTGATTAACTCATCACTGAGGCCAGTCTCCTTACCCCTGAAGATGATCCGGAGATTAGTAGCCTCATTATGTTTATGAATGATATAATCCAGAATAGGTGCAACTGAGATCGGGGATACATGCGAGAGAATGGTTGAAGATTCAAGATAATATCTTGTGAGCCTGCTTTCAAGAGTAGTCAAAGAAGTCATATCTGAACTCGTAACGCCTGAAATTACGTCCCAGTACTGAGTTCTTTGAAGCTCATTGACAAACTCGTCATATGGGAGAGTCGCCAGTTTCTCGGGTTTTAACTCAAGACCGCCTTCAATCATGAGAGGCATGATTTCATCAAGCTGCATAACTCCTGCTTTTTTCAGTCTGAACAGATTTATTAAATTCTTGACGTCTACTTCTAATCTGACAACTTTAAGAAAGAGCTTGCGGTCTTTAGATCTTGGTTTTCCTATTGCTCCAAACAAACCTGTATAATACATTTTGTCAAGTTCGTTCTCTATGTATGCCAGGTTAGTTCCGTCAAACTTTTGCAGCAGGGAATAGTACTCAGAGTATTTCAGGGCTTCAATTATTTCTTGATATGTAGCCTTGACTGCAAGTTCTGACATAGAAGTATAGGTAAACTCCCCGGCAGAAATCAGAGATTCCATGATATCTTCAGCAGATGCATTGTAGATTTTACCACGGAGAAGTGTTTTTATGTTCCAGATGTCGTATCTTTTGAGATATGCGACAACCAGGTAATTCAATTCTCCTGCGGTGATTCTTACCAACTTATCATATGTGAGCGCAAGATTTCTGTTCAATGCGTGTTCTGCTAGATCGCCACCACTGTATTTCATTGCCAGTTCGTTAACGTCGTTTTTGTATTCAGACTCTTGGATAAAGCGGGTAATCCCATCAATCCCCATGTTAAGGAGCCGGGGATATGTTTCTTTAGGGAGCAGCTTGCTCTTCATAGCGCGGACGCGGGTTACGGCATAGGGATAGTTAGAAGTGCCATTTTTCTTCTTATCGGATTTTCGTGAGGGTTTTTGCCCCCAGAGTTTCTCCAAAAGCCGCATCGAACATCACCCGTATAATATATCAGATATCTGCTTCAATGAACGCTCATACACGTTTTTCAGGATTGAATCATATGTGAAATCTAACCTGACCGTCCCGTCCTCGTTTTCCAGAACAATTCCACCAATAGCATCAAGATTACCAGCATAAGATAGAGAAGTTAACTTCTTGACAATATCTTCAGAATCTTTAGAAGAGTAAACTCTAGCACCGCTAGCTTCGTACTTGTTGATAATATTTTTCAACAGCTCTTCTTTTTTGGATGCCGGCATTGACTTAATTTTTTCAACTGTCTGGACATAAACTTTATCTAGAAGATCCTTACGCTTATTAAGCGTAATTCTTTTCACTTCCAGGTTTGCACTTGATATGACCTGTTGGTGCAGATTTTGGAGGTCCTCTTCCGACTTGGCAAGGCTGTCTCCGAGTGTCTTTTTCTGTACTTCCTTAGCTTCATTTATGATCTCGGAGGCCTTTGCATCGCCTTCGGCTTTTATACGGGAAACCTCAGCTCTTGCACCCTCTTGGATGTCTTTTACAACAATCTCTAGTCCCATGCTTACACCTCCAAATAAATTTAGAGCAAAAAAGTGCTCTAAAGCCTAGAGCAAAAACTCTAAGCTGCTTAGAGTGCAACGATACTTAAAGAAAACTTAGAGCATTATAATAGCTCAGGCTTGCCTGGAAATGAAAAAAGCCCAGGTAAGCTTAAAGCAATGCTCTAAGGAATTTAAGAGTGAGGGCTCTTAAATTTAAGCAGAATTGATAAGCAGTGCGACGACGAGACCGAAGATAACAATGGTTTCTGGAATGACAGTAAGGATCAGGCCCTTACCGAATAATCCTTCGTTTTCTGCCATTGCGCCGATTGCTGCTGTACCGATATCTTTTTCAGCTATTGCGGATGCAAGTCCAGTAAATGCGATTGCAATTGATGCACCGACTGCTTTTGCTCCTGCTGCGTCCAAAAAAAGACCTGCTGTTGCTCCATCTACCATGTTTTTATTCCTCCGTGTATTTTCTTATATATCCAAATGGATTGAATTTTCTGCCCCCGCCTTCATAGAATTTTCCAAAGAATTCTACGTACTGCAACCTGAGTGCATGTAGTCCGGGAGCGATGATACTCAGAACGGTGTTAAGAGCGTGTCCGAGTATAAATACGATAATTGCAGCTATTGCCGCGAAACCGATCTTAGAGTGATCAGCCCAGATCATGTCAAAGGCGATGTTATTGACTGTACTTGCGATATAAATCGAAGATAGACCGACTGCGATAATACGGGCATATGAGAGAGCATTACCCATAAGAGATGGCAGTTCGACTATACCAGCGATACCCTCACCCATGGCGAGCATCACAATTCCAAGAACAAGAACAACAGCACCGATATACATCAATGCTGAACCGCCAAAATAACCAACAGCTGCAATAAGTACACCAAGCTCGATAATCATCCAACTGCCTTTTTCAAGAAGAGCGTGTTTCATCCCGTGTTCCCTTGCAATATTTGAAAATCCGAAAAGGTACCCGAGATTGAGATGAATCAGTCCGACGACGACGCTTAGTACAATCATACTCATTACCATGTGAGCCCTGTGAATTGGAAAAGTAAATTCCTCTCCTCCAATTGAATTGAACAGGGTTACTGTATGCCAGAACGGTAGTAAACCTTGTTCTTCATGCGTACTCGCCAGAGGGAATCCCAGAAACTCACCATAAATAAGTCCGAAGAAAATCGTCCAAATCTGACAATAAATAAGAATATTCATCATATCAGATACTGCATCTGACTTTATTGCCTTTTTAATAGCCAGTGCAATTGATCCCAATATCAGTGCATATCCGATGTCTCCGAGAATCATTCCATAGATCAGCGGGAAGGTAATGAAAATCGCTGAAGATGGATCAATTTCAAAATATTTAGGCCTTGAATACAGATCCATAATCTGCTGCATCGGCGCCACTGCATTTGAGTTATTATACTCGACGGGGGCATCTTCTTCTTCCTCTTCGCGAACTTCGAGGCTAGTGATGTATGCCTTGCCGTTAGTGGCGTTGTTAACTACACTGACAAGCCTGTCATAACTTTCGGTGGGGGTCCATCCATCAATTATGAACGCATTTTCAGATGTAGCTATTCTAAGAGGCAGCTCTGCTTTCTGACTCTCGATACTCAGGACTTCGTCGCTTGCAAGGATAAAATCGGTGTACTTTGTTTTCAAGGACTCGATTTCTCCCTTTAAGGATTCAACCCTTCTGGTGACGTCGGCTTCTCTCTGTTCAATGGATCTTAAAAGTTCGCTTGGGACACCACCTCTTTCAGGAACTCTAAGCTCTTTGAATCCAAGACTCTGAAGTAATTCGTAAACTTTGTCGGCATCATTATTAGCTACAAACAGTACAACTGCTTTTGATTGAGGATCAAAGTACAGTTCGTAAGCTTGGGTGATACTCGAAATCTGACTTGTTTCCAGGTTACTCTTTAAAATGCCTGCGAAAACCTTGATGTTTTCGTAGCCACGGAAATAATCAAAGTCAAGATCGATGGACAGATAAGGCAGGATTTCCTTTTTCTGGGTATCCATATCTTTTAATTCATTTTCAAGCTGGGAAATTGATTCCGTTTTAGCTGAAATTGTTCTGTCCAGTTCATTTAACTTCGAGTCAAGTTCACGCAGAACAGCGTCAGATTTCTGAACTACCGGTTTTTTGCTTTCAATCCCCAAATAATTGGCGATAGATCGGATCTTCACAAGCTTTTTAGAGACTTCTTCTGCGTTTTTGAATGGCTTGCTGATCTTAAAACCAGACTCGTCTTCGACAAAGTCTTCGACGTGAAAAAGATTTGTATCATGTAGTGAATCGATGGTTTCTTTTAGAATGCTTTTGTGCCCGACAATAACGGCCCTTGTCATCTGTTTAGGTCTACTCATTAAGGACCGCCCTCTCAAACTCCTGTACAAGGTAATTGACGGATTTGTCGATGTTAGCTTGAGCTTTTTGGGACATGGCTAATGCGTTTTTTTCACCATCGTTTATGATCTTATCTCTTTCCTCCAGGATCTTTTTTTCACCCTCTTTAAAAGAGTCTTGTGCAGCTTTATGTGCATCGATTTCGGCCTGTTTCAGGATTTCCCTGGCTTCAGCCCGAGCTTCGGAGATACGCTTGTTTTTCGCTTCAATGGCTTCGTCAACCATTGCTTTAGCGCTTTCCTCTGCTTTTTTTATTTCAGATAAGATTTCATTTTTAGCCATGTGAATCTCCGTCTCTCAAAATTTAATATATAAATTAATAATTAAAAATCCCTACTCCAATGGAGGTAGTTAACAAATCCTTCGCGAAAGAAC